>Ga0315282_10000147_pt1 | contig 141117 bp, 131 predicted proteins | sample YL17G07_20_MG_FD_203693 | JGI IMG/M metagenome (GOLD analysis project Ga0315282, IMG submission 203693) | Sediment microbial communities from Yellowstone Lake, YNP, Wyoming, USA - YL17G07_20 | ecosystem: Environmental > Aquatic > Freshwater > Lake > Sediment | place: USA: Wyoming | collected... | reverse complement strand
ACCTTCACGCCTTCCTTGAGAAGGCTCTCGCAAACTATCTGTGCACCCGTTAGCTTCATCTGTGCCCCCTAACTCTCTAAAACTGCCCCTTTACCCGCCGATGTTACCTTCTCGGCATATCTCAACAGGTACCCTGATTTAATCTTCGGCTCAAACTTGGGCAGCCTGGCCAGCCGCCCCTTTATCTCCCTATCGCTCAATTCAACATCGAGGCGATGCTTCGGTATATCAATTATAATTGTATCGCCATCCTTCAGCGCAGCGATAGGCCCCTTGGCCGCCGCCTCCGGCGAAACATGGCCGATGGCCGCCCCCTTCGTCGCGCCGGAGAACCGGCCGTCTGTGATGAGCGCAACGCTCTCGCCCAGCCCCATGCCGATTATTATCGACGTCGGTCCCAGCATCTCGCGCATCCCCGGCCCGCCCTTGGGCCCTTCGTAGCGGATAACGACGACGTTCCCCGGCTTTATCTTCCCGCCTAGGATGGCCTCGGTGGCCTGCTCCTCGCCATCGAACACACGCGCCTTGCCCCTGTGCTTCATCATCTTCAGCGACACGGCGCCTCGCTTTACGACTGCTCCTTCAGGAGCCAGATTGCCGAACAGTATCGACAGGCCGCCTGTCTTGGAATGCGGCTTCGAGAACGGCCTGATGACGTCTTCATCCAGAACCCGCGCCTGAGCGATCTCCTTGCCGATGGTCTTGCCCGAGGCTCGCTTCAGGCCCTTGTTGAGCAGGGACTCGATCTCTTTCATCACTGCCGGAATACCGCCCGCCAGATCCAAATCCTCGATGCGGTATTCGCCGGCGGGGCTCAGCTTGCACAGGTGCGGCGTCTTCTCGCTTATCTCATTTATATCCTCAAGCGGATAGCTTATACCCGCCTCGTTGGCGATAGCTATCAGGTGCAACACCGAATTGGTGCTCCCGCCCAGCGCCATATCGACCATGAAGGCATTCTGCAGCGCCTTCTTAGTGATGATATCGCGCGGGCATATATTCGCCTTCAGCAGATCGATGATTTGCCTGCCGGTCTCGCGCGCCAGTGCGATGCGCCTGGCATCGACCGCAGGTATGGTACCGCTGCCGGGCAGCGACATGCCGAGCGCCTCGGTCAGGCAGTTCATCGTATTCGCAGTGAACATGCCGGCGCAGCTGCCGCATCCGGGGCAAGCCACATGTTCGAGATCGAGAAGCTCCTCCTCGCTCATCTCGCCCGCCTTGACCCGCCCCACGCCGACGAATATGGTATTCAGATCAACCTTCTCGCCCGGCCTGCCGCCGCGGCGTCCGGCCAGCATCGGCCCGCCGCTGATGAATATCGACGGGATATTGAGACGCACCGCCGCCATCATCATGCCGGGGATAGTCTTATCGCAGTTGGGAATAAACACCAGCGCATCGAAGGCATGAGCCTGGGCCACAGTCTCCACCGAATCGGCGATGAGCTCGCGGCTGGGCAGGCTATACTTCATTCCGATATGCCCCATCGCAATGCCATCGCACACGCCGATAGTGTTCACCTCGAACGGTGTGCCGCCGGCGCTGCGAATCCCGCCCTTGACCGCATCGGCTATCTGGCGCAGGTTGACATGTCCGGGTATCACCTCGCTGAAGCTGTTGACGACACCTATAAAAGGCTGCCCCAGCTCGCGGTCGGTCAGCCCTAGCGCATAGAGCAAAGCGCGATGCGGTGCACGTGCATACCCCTTTTTAACTGTATCGCTTCTCAATATCTGCTATCCTCTCAAATTCAATATAAATAGTATAACAAAGAATCATTCGAAAAAGGTATCATAGCACCAATCTATTGTCAAGGCAATTTGGCTATGCCGACCAGTTGGGCTATGTCCTTAAGCCCTTCCTTCTTCATGTAGCCCGCGATTCCGTCGAGGACTTCAAGGGGGGCTGCGGGATTGACCATTATCGCCGTACTCAGCCATACCGCGCTGGCCCCGGCCATAATGAACTCGATAGCGTCGTTGGCGCAGACGATGCCGCCGCCGCCGATGACAGGCACCTTCACCGCGCTCGACACCCTGTAAACCATATACAGAGCGACCGGTTTGACAGCCGGGCCGGAAAGCCCTCCGGTCACCCCACCGAGGAACGGCTTCTTAGCCTTTATATCTATAGTCATTCCACGAAGCGTGTTGATGAGCGATATAGCATCCGCGCCCGCCTGCTCCACCGCAGACGCGATCTCGACGATGTCGGTCACATTCGGGCTAAGCTTTACAATAGCAGGCAAACTGGTGTGTCCATTGACGGCCTTTGTCACCGCAGCCGCGTCGCGCGGGTTGGTGCCGAATTCCATCCCGCCACGGGCGACGTTCGGACAACTGATATTAATCTCAATGCCGCTGACGCCTTTGACCCCATCAAGCTTGTATGCCAGCTCTGCGTACTCATCTACGCTCTCGCCGGCGATGTTGACTATAACCGGAACTTTCCACTTGGACCATATCGGAGCCTTCTCTTTAATCAAAGCATCAATACCTATGTTCTCCAGCCCTATCGAATTCAAGACACCTGATGCAGTCTCAAATATTCTTGGCTGCGCATTACCGAATCTAGGCTTCAGTGTAGTACCCTTGCATATAACAGCACCCAGCCTCTCGATATCTACAAGCTTGGCATACTCCATGCCATAGCCTACAGTGCCAGAAGCAGCGATCACCGGATTTTTGATTTCGAGCCCACGCTTATTTTTTGGCGCTATCTGTACTTTCAGACTCAATGAGCATTCCTCCCAAATCCTTATATTATGATACCCCTTCTATATCTGCCATTCAACCCACCGCAAATCAGGTCATGAGCCACTATAAGAAGCGCAGGATTCATCATGTCTAGATTTTAGGGATGACCCCCCTTCTTTTATAAAGAGGGGTTAGGGAGAGTTCGAGGTGTCCTTCCGGCACCGGAAGGACTGGGGTTTTAGGGGTATCCCCTAATTCCTTTAATATCCCCCAAGTTTGGGGGACCACAGGGGGTTGGACACAATTCGACTATCCGTACCATAGAGGTTCAGGAGAATTTCTCCTGACGGTCCTTCCGCGGAAGGATGGGGGTGTCCCCCAGATTTTTCCAAATCCCCCAAAGTATAGGGGATTACAGGGGGTTTGGATAATCAATCCACACACTGCCTGTTTTACACTTGACATTATCACCTTATTTATTAGACTAACAGTATCGACGAACTAAAGAATTCAAGGGCGGTGCTATATGCGAATAGTAACCATAATAGTTATTGCCATAAGCAGCATCATTATTGGCTTTGCAGCTTACTATATAGGTTATACACTTGGTGACTCCAGTGGTTATGATGATGGGTACAACAACGGCGTGATCGCCGGAATAGGCACCGGATATGACCTGAGAGACCCTACATATTCTGAAATGAAACAATTTTTAAGAGAAGATGCTACAGATAATAACGAATATATCGAGGGAAGCTACACCTGCACAGACTATTCTGCAGACCTTAACAACAACGCTATTCAAGCAGGATACAATGCCGCCTATGCATATATCGAATACCCCGACGGCACCGGGCATGCCATAGCCGCTTTCCAGACAGTCGATAAAGGGTTAATCTTTGTTGAACCCCAGTACGACGAAGAAGTGCAGGTTGTCATAGGAAGCAGCTACTCAGAGCAAAATGGATATCAAGCTTCAGAACATGACGATACGGTTATCCGATATGTTCTTGTTTGGTAGTGAATATGCTCACGTTATGGATCGCGGATCATCATCAGGGCCAGAGATAAATCACAAACTGCTTATACATAGACAATTCAAAAAGAGGTTCAGGAGAAATTCTCCTGACGGTCCTTCCGCAGAAGGATGGGGGTGTCCCCCAGATTTTTCCAAATCCCCCATGTATGGGGGACCAAGAGGGTTCGACAATCAATGACCCGCGCGCGCCGATATGCAGAGGTGCAGGAGAAAAATCTCCTGCCGGGGTTTTAGGGGTGCCCCCTATTTTCTCTAATATCCCCCAAGTATGGGGGATAAAGGGGGTTGGATAATCAATCACCCCGCGCGCCGATATGCAGAGGTGTCCTTCCGCGGAAGGACCAGGGTCTTAGGGGTGTCCCCTATTTTCTCTAATATCCCCCAAGTATGGGGGATAAAGGGGGTTGGATAATAGATTGACGCAATATCCAACCTATTATCATCTTACCTAAGATTGCACTACGTGGTATAATAGCCAATCGCACCTTATATAACCTCATCCCAGCAGATAGGAACTCCTTGAAAAAGTGCATCAGGAGGTCATCATGCCTAAAGTAACGGTATGCAAAAAATGCAGCGGTACCGGCAAGATAGAGCGCGTCTCAAAGAAGAGTTCACCTGATGAGGCCACCATCTTCCTACTATGCCGACCCTGCAACGGCACAGGATGGATTGTCACCCCCGAGGAAGATGACACAGCCGCCACTAAAGGACCTATTGACGTGAAATCCGAACTGAACGCCCTGGACTCCGGCCGACACCATGATCTAGCCCCATATCTCACACTGCTGATTCGCCTTATAGATGAGCGTTTCCCTCTAAAGCACAAAGAAAAATAACTGTTCCATTTCAAATATTTAATATCGATCAGCATTCTTATGCAAATCGATATATCCTCTCAATATTAACAACCTTAACCGATTCTATTGATACCATAGTTATTTCAACCACATCTATCCTATGATATACTTTACACGGAAAGCCAGCGTAGCTCAGAGGTAGAGCAGCGGTTTCGTAAACCGCAGGCCGTCGGTTCAAATCCGACCGCTGGCTCCAGTTACGGAGGAATTAGTGAGCAAGCTTTTAGAAAAACTTGAGCAGATATCAAAAGGTAATGCCAAACCATTGGGCTTCGCAGCTGCAGCCGCCAAATCCAAATCTGAAAACATGATTATCATCGCCGCTGTGAACGACAACGACAAGGCGGCAGTAACCGCTGCCAAAGAATATGCAGATGCTCTCCTCTTTAATAGCTTCGCAGGGAAAAACACCGCATCAAAAAGCAATCTCCCGTGGGGAGCATCTGTAAGCGAACCAACAGATGAGCAACCATCCACTATTAAAGAGAGCGGCTGCGATTTTATATTGCTCAACACACAGGACTCTCCTATCGCCATGCTTCAAGAAGAAAAACTTTGCCGCATGATTGAGATCGATCCAGCAATGCCCGATGGCCTGCTAAGAGCCACAAATCAACTGCCGGTAGATATCGCACTCATAGCGGGAGATACATCTATTTCGATGAAACGATTGATCACGTGCCAGCACATCGCTAACCTGGTCGGCAAGTATTTACTATTACGCATCCCCTTAGAAACATCCAAGGAAGAACTAAGAGAGATATGGGAAACAGGCATAACAGGGGTTGTAGTTCCCGTTACAGGCGACGCTAAGAAAAGTCTTGCAGCGTTGCGACAATCTGTCGATGCCCTGCCTGCCTCACGAAGAAAAAGAATCCTCAAAACCAGCGCCACCATCCCACAAATCGCACCTGCCGAGCCAGTCGAAGACAAAGAGCCAGACGAGGACAAATAAAAGAACCTATCAGGGAACCTCTGAAAAAGAAGGGCAGGAGACTTCCTGTCTCGTCATTGCGAGCGAAGCGAAGCAATCTTTCACTCCGTTCTACCACACGAACGACGAGATTGCCGCGGCACCCTTCCATAAAGTCTTATCATGGAAGGGCTCCTCGCAATGACTGCTGACAAAGAGGTGCCCTTCCGCGGAAGGACCGGGGTTTTAGGGGTGTCCCAATCTTCTTATAAAAGAATCGTTAATCGGAATCGGGAAGTCCAGAGGGATCACCCTCTGGCGGGGGATATGGGGGTGTCCCCCATCTTCTTTAAAGTCCCCCAAAGAGTGGGGGATACAGGGGGTTGATTAGCACTTAATCAAAGCTCACTGAAATATCGGCGAATCGATTACAAAGAGACTTCAATGAACGACAAATTATTATTCGGAACCGGCGGCACACCGCACAGCTCCAAGTCCGAAAGCACGGCTGACGGCATCGAGCGCATCGCAGAGTTGGAGCTCGGCTGCATGGAGGTCGAGTTCGTATATGGCACCAACATGAATCAGGCCATGGCGCGAAAAGTCGGCGATATAGCAAAGACACTCAAAGTTAAACTCACCGCGCACGCCCCGTACTATATCAACCTGAACGCACACGAAGAGGAGAAGCTCATCGCCAGCAAAAAGCGGCTGATCCAGACCGCGCGCATCGCATCGACGATGGGAGCGCAGGGCATCGTCTTTCACCCCGCCTTCTACCTCAAAGACCCGCCGGACGAGGTATACACCAAAGTAAGGAAAGAGCTCGAAGACACCGTAAGCGCGATAAGGAGCGAAGGTATCCAAGTTACGCTCAGGGCCGAGACAACGGGCAAGGGGAGCCAGTTCGGCAGCCTGGAGGAAGTACTGCGCCTAAGTGCCGAAATCGATGGCGTCGCGCCATGCATCGACTTTGCACACTTGCACGCCAGGGAAGGCAAATCCAATTCCTACAAGGAGTTCGCGTCAATTCTACAGCAGATAGCCGATAAGCTCGGACGCAACGCCCTAAATGACATGCACATCCACCTATCGGGGATAAAATACAGCGGGAAAGGCGAGCTGAGCCACCTGAACCTCAGCGAATCGGACATGAATTATATCGAGCTTTTCAAAGCATGGAAGGAATTCGATATCAAAGGATTGGTGATCTGCGAAAGCCCGAGCCTGGAGGGCGACACTCTCATCATGCAGAAGGCTTATAACTCGCTGTGAAAGCAAACTGCTCCGCCGCAAGCAGGGGGTGCCGAATGTCGTTCCGTGCTTGACACTGAATCCAGTCTGTTCCTTTAGATTCCGGCCTCCGCCGGAATGACGACCAATGCGGCAAGCCACGGGGAATGAACCTTTATGGATTCAAGAAGCCCTCTGAAAAAGAGGTGTCCTTCCGCGGAATCCTTCCATAAAAATTTTTTACATGGAAGGACCAAGTATGGGGGATTTAGGGGGTTGGACAAATATTTAATCAACCCTTTCCCTTGGGCTTGTTATGTACCTTTTCAGCAGCAATAATATTCATGATTTCAGCTACGGCATCTTCCACTTTATGATTTACCACAACATAATCAAACATTTCTGCCTGAGCCATCTCATCATTTGCCGTAGCGATACGTCTGTTTAATTCGGCAGATGACTCGGTATTCCTTTTCCTCAAGCGTTCTTCCAACTCCTCTATTGAAGGCGGCGCCAGAAAAATCAATACGGACTGCGGCATAACTTTTTTTATCGTCATAGCCCCCTGCACATCCACCTTCACCATAACATCAAACCCTTGTTTAAACGCCCGTTCCACCTGACCCCGCGGCACCCCATAATAGTTCCCATATACCTCCGCCCACTCCAGAAGTGCCTTCTTTTTAATCATGCTCTCAAATTTGCCCCGTGAAACAAAATCATAGTGAACACCATTAGACTCAACCTCACGCTTAGGTCTGGTAGTTGTCGTCACGACAAAGCGCATCGACCTTGCAATCGATTTTACCCGCACCAGAACAGCATCCTTGCCCACCCCAGACGGGCCGGAGAGCACGAACAACAAAGGCCCCTTACTGAAAGAAACTTCTGCTTTCAGAATTACTCTCCCCGGCTCACTGTCACTCTGCCGGCAATGGTTTCCGGAGCTATCGCCACCAGCACAATATGGTTGCTATCCATTATTATCACTGCCTTTGTTTTTCTGCCGCTGGTGAGGTCTACCACCAGACCCTCCGCCTTGCCCTCCTGCACCATCCGCTTCATCGGAGCCGAATTCGGATGCGCAATCGCGACGACCTTATTGATAGCTATAACGTTGCCGAAGCCAACATGTACCAATTCTGCATTCATGCCTTATTCTGCCGCCTAGCCTTTCTCAATTCTCTATCCGATAATCCTTTCAAGTTCCTCCCAGAAACCGGGATAAGAAACTGTCACTAACTCTGCATTATGGATTATCACTTCTCCCTGAGCCACTAGAGATGCAATTCCCAGTGTCATCGCCAGCCTGTGATCGCCATGGCTCTCGCAATCACCCCCCTTAATAGAACCGCTGCCATTTATGACCATGCCATCAGACAATTCCTCTATATCGACACCGAGCTTGGATAATTCAGTCACTGTTGTACGGATTCTGTCCGATTCCTTTACCCGCAGCTCCTGAGCACCCCGTATCACTGTAGTACCGGTAGCGCACGCACCTGCCAGGGCTATGAGGGGTATCTCATCGATTATCCGCGGGATCATGTTGCCTCTGATCCTTATGCCTATCAACTCACTTGTTTCAATCGAGACATCGGCGACAGGCTCGCCCCCCTCCTTGACAACACGATCCACCTTCAGCTTGGCCCCCATATCCAGAAGGACATCGATTATCCCGGCCCTTGTTGGGTTGATACCCACATTCAAAACCCGCAGCTTTGCATCAGGATGTATTGCACCGGCAACAAGCCAGAAAGCCGCCGAGCTGATATCACCCGGTACCGACACATCAACAGGCGCCTGTGGAGCAGAGGGAGTCAGTTCTATAGTCTTCTCATCACGCGTTATTCTTACACCCAGCGCGCTGATCATACGCTCAGTGTGATCCCTGGAGGCCGTCGGCTCTATAAGAGTGGTCTTACCTTCAGCGAAAAGTCCGGCAATCAATATCGCCGACTTGATTTGCGCACTGGCGACCGGAAGTTTGTACGTTATCCCTTTCAACCTGTGACCTTTTATCGCCAACGGCGGGAGCGAGTCATTTTTTCGGCCCCATATATCCGCACCCATATGACGCAACGGATGAATCAAGCGATCCATGGGACGCGAGCGTAAAGAATCATCCCCGGTGATAACCGAGAAGAACGGCTGAGCCGCCAGCAGCCCGCCAAGAAGGCGCATCGTCGTGCCGCTATTGCCAGCGTTAAGCACATCGTCAGGAGACCTGAACCCTTCAAGCCCGACTCCGTTGACCGTGAAAATATCCCCTTGCCCGCTTATATTCACACCCAGCGCCCTCAGACAGGACATGGTCGAACGTACATCATCACCGGAGGCCAGATTCTCTATACGTGACTTGCCCTTGGCAATGCTGTTTAAAATAAGGGCGCGATGCGATATTGATTTGTCGCCGGGAGTTATAATGTCTCCCCGCAGGCATTTGCGGCCCGTCAAACATTTATCCATAACACATCATTTCTGGCGCAACCAGCCCTCCCTTGCTTCTCTAGCCTGTATAAAGTACTCTTCTATTTTCTGATCGCCGTCACTTATCAAACGGCGCAATTCATTAAGACTACGGATATAGTTGTCTATAGCATCCAGGATAGGCTTTTTATTCGTTAGGCATATATCACGGCTCATCCTTGGATCGCCGGATGCTAAACGAGTTGTATCCTTGTAACCTGAAGCAGCCAGCTTAGCCATAGCGGACCAGTTAGCATCATTTACGGTTGCCTCTACAAGGGCTACAGATACCAGGTGCGGAAGGTGGCTGACTACTGCGACGAGTGTATCATGTTCCTGCGCATCCATATAAAATGGCCTGGCGCCTATCACCTTAACCATATCTTCCAGCTTTTTTCGCGATTCAGCATTAAAGTTTTTCCCGGGAACTAAACAATACGTGCAGCCACGGAACAGGTTGACATCAGAGGCAGCTATGCCGGAGACCTCTTTCCCAGCCATGGGATGCCCCCCTACAAAGCATGCCTTAGCAGGAAGGTATTTCTCGGCCCAGTTCATGACATCTACCTTCGTACTCGCAACATCAGTGATAATTGCACCTTTAGGCAGATCTTTAGCTATACTGGTAAACACATCTTTTATAGTGAGGACCGGGGTTGCGATAACTATTATTTCCGCACCTTTAATCGTCGATGGCAAGTCGCGACCGCACCTGTCTGCAACCCCGCGTTCCAGGGCTGAAGAGGCTACTTCTGGACGCCTTGCGTATCCTACTACCTCTGCACCGGATGCCTTTAAGGCTAATCCCATAGATCCGCCAATCAGCCCCAACCCGATTATCGCGACCCGCATTCGATTGCACCTCTCATCCCTTTTCGAGTTAGCACATTATAACACAGTCCTTTTACCTAATAGAAGGAAAAACCCCAGCAGTTATCATCAAAGATGCAGGAGAATTTCTCCTGCCGGGGTTACAGGGGTGTCCCCTAGCCTAAATTAAATATCCCCCAAGTTTGGGGGATTATAGGGGGTTGGACAATATTCGACCGTCCGTCTTGCAGAGGTGTCCTTCCGCGGAAGGACTGGGGGTTTGGGGGTATCCCCCAATTCTTAAAGTCCCCCCGTAGGGGCGAGTTTGTATGCTCGCCCTATAAAACGGATGATTACAGAATGTTAAATCGGTTTCGACTTCCCATCCCTTAGAGGTGCAGGATTCTTCCTGCCGGGGTTACAGGGGTGTCCCCTAGCCTAAATTAAATATCCCCCAAGTTTGGGGGACAACATGGGGTTGGATAATATATTGACTAACTTGCTAGGGTTGACATTCTAAAATCTATACCTTATAATTTAGACCTCAGAAGAGCAATTTCCCAATTCCCCCGTTGCCTCTTTATATTTTAAATACCACGAGAAGGTAGTTCTTCTCTTTATATATATCTATATATACCTACCCTCTCACTGAAAGGAACCGAACTGATGACGAAGTATATCTTTGTGACTGGTGGCGTAGTTAGTTCAGTAGGGAAAGGTACCGCTGTCGCCTCAATCGGTAGAATTTTAAAGAGTCGCAATATTTCAGTATCAGTTCAAAAATTAGATCCTTATCTAAATGCCGAGGCTGGCTTGATCTCTCCGTATCAACATGGTGAAGTGTACCTGACGCATGACGGTGCTGAGACAGACCTTGATCTGGGCCATTATGAAAGATTCATCGATACCAACCTGAATGCTTCATCCAGCGTTTCGGCAGGACAAATCTACAGCGACCTGATCACCAAGGAACGGCGAGGGGAGTTCAATGGCGGCACAATCCAGGTAATACCGCACCTTACCAATGAAATAAAAAACCGTTCCCGCAAAGTAGCTCAGGAGAGCGGCGCCGATGTAGTAATCGTCGAGGTAGGGGGCACTGTAGGAGACATAGAGGGGCTTCCATTTCTTGAAGCCATACGTCAGATGAGGAGCGAGGTCGGTCGCAAGAATGTCCTGTATGTCCATCTCACGCTCCTTCCTTACCTGCAATCCACACTGGAGTTAAAGACAAAGCCAACGCAGCACAGCGTCAACGAACTCAGACGTATCGGTATTCAGCCTGACGTTATCATTCTGAGAAGTGACCTGCCCATCACTGAGGACATCAGAGACAAAATTGCACTGTTTTGTGACGTTGACCGGAGGGCCGTCATGCCCTTGCCGACACTACCTGTAATCTATGAAACACCTCTCGTACTGGAAGAAGCCGGCCTGGGAGAACTTATTGTTGAAAGATTTGACCTGCCCAGGACCCCGGCCGACTTCAGCGAATGGAGAAATCTGGTAGAGCGGATGAAGGCACCCAAGGAATCGGTGACTATAGCCCTGGTCGGTCAATACGTGGAACTGCGGGACGCATACATATCTATTAAAGAGTCATTGCGTCATGCCGCAGTATTCAATAATCGCGATGTTAATATACAATGGATTCAGGCAGAGGACCTGGGGAAAAATGGCGACAGTTTACTGCACTCTGCTCAGGGCATTATCGTTCCCGGAGGCGTAGGCCCCCGCGGAGTCGAAGGCATGATGATCGCCGCCCGCTATGCCAGGGAGCACAACATACCTTACCTGGGATCATCACTGGGAATGCACGCCATGATTATCGAATTCGCCAGGCACATACTCGGCTCACACACCCCGAATTCAACAGAGTTCGACCCAGGAACGGCCTATCCTGTGATCGATCAATTGCAGGAGCGGCGCGATGCAACAGGATGTTCCCAGACGATCAGGCTGGGAGCGTTCCCATTAACTATTGTACCCGGAACTAAGGCTGCCGCCATATATAATCAAAACTCCGTGCAGGAACGGTACCGCCAGAAATTCGAATTCAACACTAATTTCCGTGATACTTTTGAGAACGCAGGTATGGTTTTCAGCGGCCTGTCGCCGGATGGTCAGGAGATAGAAATCTGCGAACTCAAAGAACACAGATTCATGATAGGCTGCCAATACCACCCGGAATTCAGGTCACGTCCCACCCGCCCGCATCCATTGTTCCGTGAATTCATGGCAGTGGCGAAAAACGTCCTGGTTGAAGGGGCGCAACCTTTATTGCCCATGTAGAGATGTAGAAATGGCACGGCGCGCCGTGCCCGTAATCCCGTAGGGGCGATTTCTTAGCTCGGCGTGGTGTTCTTCACCACACCGAAAGTGGAAGTACTATCACAGTGATTGTTGAAGGTGAAGAACACCTTCAACAGCATAATCAGAGCCTCCTTAACATTATTAATATGACAATGCGAGAGTGAATCCCCTGTTCAAAAACGGCAACCTCTGAAAAAGAGGTGTCCTTCCGTGGAAGGACCGGGGTTTTAGGGGTGTCCCCTATTTTTACAAATATCCCCCCATGATTGGGGGGTACAGGGGGTTGATAGCCAGATCTCGACACCCGCCGACGCAAAAGAGGTTCAGGAGATTTCTCTCCTGACGGGGGAGTTGGGGGTGTCCCCCAGCTCTCTAAAATCCCCCATGATTGGGGGATACAGGGGGTTGATTAGCTCTTAATTAAAGACTTCAATAATCAAACGGGGACAAGCATAAATGCATATATTCCTGGACACGGCCAATATCGAGCAGATACGGCAGGCCGCCAAGCTGGGTCTTATCAGCGGTGTGACCACAAATCCCAGTCTGGTCGCCAAGGAAGGGCCATCGAACCTTAAATCGAGGATAATTGAAATATGCTCTCTTGTAGATGGCTCAGTTTCGGTTGAGGTATTGAGCCTGGATGTAGAAGGAATGATCAAAGAGGCCAGAGAGCTGGCCTCATGGCATAAGAACGTTACGGTGAAGATACCGGTATCGGAGGCAGGATATGAGGCCGTGAGCGTCCTTTCCAGGGAGAACATCAAAACAAACCTTACCCTGTGCTTCTCCCCCACCCAGACGCTGCTCGGCGCCCGGGCCGGGGCCACATACGTCAGCCCCTTCGTCGGCAGGCTGGACGACATAGGCCACCGCGGCATGGATGTGGTCTCCGAAACCGTTGAGATATTCACAAAATATAACCTGAAAACACAGGTGATAGCCGCCAGCATCAGGCATCCGCTTCACGTGATAGAAGCAGCCAGGGCCGGCTCTCACATCGCAACCGTGCCTTACGATGTATTGATGAAGATGATGAAGCATCCCCTCACCGACAGCGGAATAGCACGCTTTATTGAGGATTGGAAGAAGGTGAAACCATGACTACAATGAATACGGCGAATTCAATGAATATCAGCGATCTTGAGTCCAAAACACGCGAAGAGTTGATGGAGATAGCCAAGACTCTGGGACTGACCGGCTATACCGGGCTGAAGAAACAGGACCTGGTTCTGAAGCTGTTGCAGGCCAGCGCCGAGCTTCAGGGCAACATCTTCGGCGGCGGCGTCCTTGAGATCATGGACGAGGGCTACGGCTTCCTGCACCAGGAGAAGCTCAAGCCCGGCGTCAACGATGTATATGTCTCTCAATCTCAGATACGCCGCTTCGGGCTGAAGACCGGGGACATGATTACAGGTCAGGTAAGGCTGCCCAAGAACGGCGAGAAATATCACAGCCTGCTGCGCATCGAAGCCGTGAACGGCATCGACCCTGAGCTGGCAAAGGGACGGCCTTTCTTCAACGCGCTGACCCCGATATTCCCCAACAGGATGATAAAGCTGGAGACGACCCAGAGCAACCTGGCAACGCGCTTGATGGACATGATAGCCCCCATCGGCCGGGGACAGCGCGGCCTCATCGTCTCCCCGCCCAAGGCCGGCAAGACCATGCTCCTCAAGCAGATAGCCAACGGCGTCGCAACCAACTATAACGATATCCACATCATGGTGTGCCTCATCGGCGAGCGCCCTGAGGAGGTCACCGACATGGAGCGTTCGGTGAAGGGCGAGGTCATAAGCTCCACCTTCGATGAGCCGGTGGAGAGCCATACCAAGGTGGCGGAGCTGGCCCTGGAACGCGCCAAGCGGCTGGCGGAGAACGGGAAAGATGTTCTTATACTGCTCGATGGCATCACGCGCCTGACGCGCGCCTACAACCTGGCCCTGCCGTCCAGCGGACGCACGCTGTCCGGCGGCATCGACTCGGTATCGCTGTACCCGCCCAAGCGTTTCTTTGGCGCCGCGCGTAATATAGAGCAGGGCGGCTCGCTGACCATCATCGCAACCTGTCTGGTGGACACGGGCAGCCGCATGGATGATGTAATCTATGAGGAATTCAAGGGAACCGGCAACATGGAGCTGCACCTGGACCGTAAGCTGGCCGAGCGCCGCATATTCCCGGCCATGGACCTGGTCCGCAGCGGCACCCGGCGCGAGGAGCTTCTACTGGATGAAGGCACCCTGCAGAAGATATGGCTGCTGCGCCGCGTGGCCAATCTCGTTGCCGCCAATTCCCAGAGCCCGACCGAGGCCACGGAGCGCATCCTGGAGAGGCTCTCAAAGACCGCCAACAACGCGGAGTTCCTGGCCACCCTCACCAAAGAGATTTAATAATATAATATAGGGGCACATTGCGTATCCCCGTAGGGGCGAGTTTGTAACTCGCCCTTTTTGTTATTCTAATGTCATCATCCTTCCCAACCTCGACGTAGCAGCCCAGAGGGTGATCTGAGCCCACCGCTTATCCACTCCACGGTATTTCTTATTCTCCAACAATTGTTAATCAGAATCGGGAAGTCCAGAGGGGATCACCCTCTGGCGGGGGTTTGGGGGTGTCCCCCAGATTCATCTTGGTCCCCCAAAGTATGGGGGACAATAGGGGGTTGGATAATATTCAACCATTCGTAATGCAGAGGTGCAGGCTCATTTATCAACCTAGCCCTCTCACCCTCACCTAGCCCTCTCCCCTCCAGGGAGAGGTAATTAGAAAAAGAGGTTCAGGAGACTTCTCTCCTGACGGGGGATTCGGGGGTGTCCCCTGACTCCTCTTAAAATCCCCCAAGTCTGGGGGATCACAGGGGGTTGGATGATAATCGGCCATCCGTAATGCAGAGGTGTCCTTCCGCGGAAGGACCGTGATGTTAGGGATGCCCTGTAGAAACGACAGATGTTATCTCAAAAGAGGTTCAGGAGACTTCTCTCCTGCCGGGGGATTCGGGGGTGTCCCCCGATTTATTCCTTAGTCCCCCAAAGTATGGGGGACATACAGGGGGTTTGGCATCATAAGAACTTAAGAAACTATGCACTTTATTTGTCATAAAATTAACACCCAAAGTAATTATATCTACAATAAACATAAAGGTATTGACAAACTATCTCACACAAGGTAATATATCCAAACGCCCTTGCGATTTAATTGCACAATAACTGTATAGAAAAGGTTTTATTTTTCACTTGCGGTGAAGAATGTTATGTATCTATATGCATTACCGCACAATAATGTTAATCAGGAGAGAGAAAGCTAACCATGTGAGTTAGCTTTCCCTGTTTTTTAAAAAGGCGAGAGCGCCACATCCAACGAACCTTAAAAAGAGAAGTGTCCTTTCCGATCAGGGAAGGGCCGGGGGCACGGGGGTGTCCCCCGATCCTCCACTTCCCCCAAGACTGGGGGATAGAGGGGGTTGATATATATAATAGATATATAAAAAAGCAATATATTCATCTATACTTCAAGAAAGAACTTATAACTGAAAGGGGGTGAGAGCCACAGATTAAACGCAAGGCGTATTTGGAGACCCTGTTCATCCTAGTACAAACAGATCATCTTAGGGTCTCAATTATTCACAAGGAGGATTAATGAAAGGAAAGTTAACGAAAGTTATGATGGTGGCAATGATGCTTGTCACGGTCTTCGGTCTTGCGACCGCTGCCGTGGCAGTATCCACGACCACAGTTGCAGCTGCAACAGACAAGTGGTCCCGGATGGACTTGCCTACCACATTGAATTACCAGATGTTACCGGATAGCGATATCTGGGACCTGACTGCCAGCGATGACGGAACACTGTTCGCCCTGGTAGAGGACACCACCGGAACAGTAGATATATGTTCCGGCGGGGCTGTAAACTGGGACGGAGCTAGATGGGCTGTCTATCCTGCCTACTCCGATATCGCAGTGTTCAAATCCACCGACGGCGGTTACACCTGGTCTCTGATGTGGCATGTGCCCTCCTCCGAGACCGGCGCACCTGTAGCGATTGTCCCGCAGCCGGGATACGTTGATGGCGATGGCGCCAAGGACGTGGTCTTTGTGGCTATGGGCTCCCGCTACATTTCTAGTAATGATATAGTCGCTGGCGGACTGAGCCAGGGCAATATCTACCGCTCCATGGACGGCGGCGCCAACTTCACCCGCGTCACCCCGCGCGTCCCGGCAGTAACGCTAGTCCCGGCCGGTGTTGGCTCCGGCGGCACGATTACCTCTCTTGACGTCGCCGAGAACATGGGCTTCCCCGGCACCTATATGGTGGTTATCGGCGTGTCCAGCCTTGGCACTCCCGGCGCTCTTCCTAACAGGGGCGAGGGTGTTTATGTCTGGAACCGGAACAATACCGCAATCTGGCAGGACCTCCAGATATCCAACGCCCGTCCTTCATTCGGCTTTCCACCCAGCCCGGGCACCATGCCTGCAGGCTACGGCTTGGATGTCCTACAGGTAATCTGCTCGCCCAGCTACACCACTGACGGCCTGATCTCGGCTGTGGTCAACGACATTCTTGTCGGCGATCCTGCCGCAGAGGTTATAGGAACCTACGTCTGCTTCTATGATGCCAATGACGGCACCTGGGGCGGTGATATAGACTCCCCGACAAATACACAGCTTTTGCCCCTGGGAACAATAGCACAACTTCCTGATGCTGCCTCTATGGCAGTCGGAACTGACTTCAACAATGTAGCCTCCTGCAACGTTTTCGTAGGCCTGGACGGAGCCAGCGCAGCTGCTGCAGCTCTTAATGATGTCTGGCGCATCCGCGGCCTGGCCACGGTTACAGGGCCCTCAACGGTTGCAACCTGTAACATAGCGCTGAACGGCGGCCTACGTATTGCAGACCTGCTCGTGCCCGGTGTGGCTAACGATGCGCTGTATGTCGGCGTCGAGTTGCCGCTGGACCAGGCGCAGGTATTCAAGGTTACAAACGCCGCAGTATGGCCATCCCCGACGCCTTCCTTTAAGCCGCCATCAGGCAGCTGGCCCACCCTTCTTACCGATATGGCCGGCACCATCATGGCCGCAGGCGGCGGCGAGAGTGCTAGTGGCCTAGTAGATACTGCTGCACCTGTATATACCACAAGCGGCGTCTCCAAGATGGTGAACAGCCCCTCCCGCGGGCCTGTATTTAACGGCGTGGGGCTTCTGGATGATATCGCTGTCAGCGAGGACATCCCTAACTATAACGGATTCTTCCCTGCCGGCAGCACCTGGTGCCTTGCCGAGGCGGTTGCTGAGGAGGTTTCACCTCTCTATGAGAGTGACGGACTGGTCTATGTATCCGTCTCCAGCGACTGGCCCAGCATGGAAACTGGCAACGCACAGAAGGCTGTGTCACGTGGGGAGGCAGGCCTTGCCCTGTGGCGCCTCACCAACGGAAAGTGGGAGCGCGTAGCGTATGAGAACCTCGTGCTTCCAAACCCATACGGCACAACCAACCTCACCTTCGATAGCTTGGCAATGAAGACAAACGTCGGTGATGCCACATTTGTCCGGGATAGGACGTGGTGGCCCAGGGTGGTACCGCAGTTCTCCACCGACGGCTCCATGTTCTTCCTCGGCGGACGTTGTGACAACACGCACGTTGGAGCAAACTATGACGAGATGATATGGTACTCGCCGGACAAGGGCGATGTCTGGACCACGCTTCCTCAGATGCCAATCGGCGCTATTGGCGTAACACTAGTCAGCGCTGGCCTCAGCGAGAGCGGATGGTATGTACAGGACAGTAACACCATCTTTGTCGGCGACATAGGCGGCTGGATCTACAAGACCATCAACCGCGGCGCAAGCTGGACCGACGGCGCGCTCACCGGACTTGGCATTGAGATCACCATGATCCGCACTTCACCTATCTACAGCGAGACCGGCGCTGCCGGCACCGATAAGTGCTTGCTCGTCGGCACCTATGACACTCACAACTATGAGAACGAGGTCTGGCTGTCACAGGACGGCGCTATAAAAGACCTTGAGAACATAGGCGATGAGATAAGCGTCGCTCCTGTTTCAGGTTGGATGGTTCCTCCTCTGGGTGGCACTGTTATCAACTTTGATAAGAACTGGGCCACCAACCAGGTCGTGTACGCAGCCGGCGGCGGCTGGATGGACAGATGGCAGCTGGTCGGCACGGGCGCGGGCGGCACGCAGGACCTCAACCGCATCGCTTACACCGATGTCAGCGTGGTCCGCACCACCGTTGACCTTGCTGATCCTTCCGCCAGCACCTGGGAACACCTGTGGGACGCTGACGATTGGAACAACGCTGCTCCTAAACCGCAGCCTTACGCTGGCATGCTCAGTGGCAGTGCAATAACTCCAGCTGATAACATCTACCGCAGCGTAACGCCAAGCGGTATCTTTATCGGCCCTGATGGAACCGTCTACGTGACGTTCTCCATCTGGGACTCAAGCTACAACAACGGCGCAAAGTGGCCTGGTGTAGGCGATAATCCTACTCCCAAGTTCCACTTTGGCCGCTACACCCTCGGCGGAACCCTGCGCTGTCTTGACGGCACGCTCAAGACCACCGAGTGGGAAATCATGCATGACGGCCTGGGACCGTGGGACGGCCTCTGGCTCAACCGCGTTGTTGCAGGCACCAACGACCTGATCTCCCTGACCTTCGACTGGAAGGAATGGCGCTTCAAACTAGCCTTCTGGGATGATACACTCTCAGGCACAGGCCCAGCTCCTGTTTCACCTCTGGCCAACGCCATGGGCGTCGGCGCGCTTGTCGCTGATACCAGCGTCAACGTACCGCTCAGCTGGCAGGCCAAGGGCGGCGCTTCCCTCTACGAGTGGCAGGTCTCTGAGGACAGCGCGTTCACCGCTCCCAAGAGCGGCACCACCTCCGACCTTACGGTAACAGTGCTTGACCTCAAGCCAAGCACCACCTACTTCTGGCGATCCAGGGCTCTCGAGCCCATGCTCGGCAGATGGAACACCGCTCAGCAGTTCACCACCGTTATCGGCGGTGAGTCCGGTGCTCCTCAGCTGATCACACCTAAGATCGGTGCTACTATCTCGGATGAGACACCTCTGTTCACCTGGGCAGGAATTGCTTCTGCTAGCAACTACCAGATCCAGGTTGCTACCAGCCCAACCTTCGGCGCTGCCGATATCGTCATTGACGAGGAACTTGGCAACGTCCAGGCCTATGAGGCCGATAAGGAACTGGTGAACGGCACATACTACTGGCAGGTCAAGGGCACCAATGCCACTACCGATACAGAGACTCCTTGGAGTGCTCTGGGCAGCTTCACCCTTGACACCGAAGCTGGAGGCGCTGGTACACCAGTATGGGTCTGGGTACTGATCGTCCTCGGCGTTCTGCTGGGTATCATCGTGCTGGTGCTCATCCTGAGAACCAGACGTCCTGTTTAAGCGCTTTACGCTTAGACTACTGACCAGATAACAGAGAGCCCCTCGCAATAGCGAGGGGCTCTTTCATTTCCCCCTACGTTACATTTTTCAAAAAGAGGTGTCCTTCCCGTTCAGGGAAGGACCGGGGTCTTAGGGATGTCCCCTATCTTCTTTTTCTATTCCCCCATGACTGGGGGATCGAGGGGGGTGGACATTCTTCAAACATCCGAACTGTAAAGGTGCAGGATTCCTCATGCCGGGGTCTTAGGGGTGTCCCAATCTTCTTATAAAACAATCGTTAATCGCAATCGGGAAGTCCAGAGGGATCACCCTCTGACGGTCCTTCCGCGGAAGGATTGGGGGTGTCCCCCATATTCTTTTAATTTCCCCCAAGTATGGGGGATTACAGGGGGTTGGACAAAATATCACAATCTAGCTCGACCGCATGATGTAGGGGCACATAGCAATGTGCCCTTTCTGGATTGCCCGATCCAGTCGGGCAATGACAGTATGGTATGAGGCGTCCTTCCCGTTCAGGGAAGGACCGGGGGGTTAGGGGTGTCCCAATCTTCTTATAAAACAATCGTTAATCGCAATCGGGAAGTCCAGAGGGATCACCCTCTGACGGGGGTTTGGGGGCGTCCCCCGGTTCCTCCCTCTTCCCCCATGACTGGGGGATAAAGGGGGTTGATAATCTTATGTCCTTCTATTTGTCATAAAATTAACACCCAAACTAGTTATATCTGCAATAAACATGAAGGTATTGACAATCCAGCTTCTACAAGGTAATATATCCAAACGCCCTTGCGATTTAATTGCAGAACAACTGTATAGAAAATGTCTTATTTTTCACTTGCGGTGAAGGATATTATGTATTTGTTTGCATTACCGCAGAAAATATCGAACAGGTCGGTGAGAGCTAACCTAAGGAAAGGTTAGCTTTCCCTGTTTTTTTATTAAGGCAAGAGCGCCATATTCAACGAACTTTAAAAAAGAGATGCAGGAGAGTTCTCCTGCCGGGGTTCCAGGGGTGCCCCCTGGCCTACCAAAAGTCCCCCAAAGTATGGGGGATACAGGGGGTTGATAATAGATACATAGAAAAGCAATATATTGATCTTTACTCCATATAAAGAAATTATAAATTGAAAGGGGGTGGTAGAAAATACAATTAAACGCAAGGCGGATGTTAGAGACCCTCCACACTTACTGTAAACAGATTCAAAGGGTCTCAATTCTTCACAAGGAGGATTAATGAAAGGAAAGCTAACGAAAGTTATGATGGTGGCAATGATGCTTGTCACGGTCTTCGGTCTCGCGACCGCTGCCGTGACGGTATCCACGACCACTGTTGCAGCCGCAACTGACAAGTGGTCCCGGATGGATTTGCCTACCACATTGAATTACCAGATGTTACCAGATAGCGATATCTGGGACCTGACCGGCGCCGATGACGGAACGCTGTTCGCTCTGGTGGAGGATACCACCGGCGCAGTAGATGTTGCAGCAGGCGCAATGACATGGGACGGCCTAAGATGGGCTGTCTATCCCGCCTACTCCGATATCTCAGTGTTCAAGTCAACAGACGGCGGTTACACCTGGTCTCTGATGTGGCATGTGCCCTCCTCCGAGACCGGCGCTCCGATAGCGGTTGTCCCGCAGCCCGGCTACGTTGACGGCGATAGCGCCAAGGACGTGGTCTTTGTGGCCATGGGCTCCCGCTACATCTCTGGAGCTTCAAATGCCGCGGGCAGCTATGCCGGCGGCCCCAGCCAGGGCAACATTTACCGCTCCATGGACGGCGCTGCCAACTTCACCCGCGTCACCCCGCGCGTCCCGGCAGTAACACTCGTCCCGGCCGGTGTTGGCACCGGTGGCACCATCACCTCGATGGATGTTGTCGAGAATATAGGCTTCCCCGGCACCTACATGGCAATAGTAGGCGTATCCAGCCTTAATCAGGTCGCACTTGCTTTCCCTAACAGGGGCGAGGGTGTTTACACCTGGAACCAGAACAATACCGCGTTATGGCTGGACCTGCAGATATCCGACGCCATGCCAGGCTTAGGCCTCCCGCCACAACCGGGCACCATGCCTGCCGGCTACGGACTGGATGTTGTCCAGGTCATGGGCTCGCGCAACTACACCACCGACGGCTGTATCGTAGCTGTGGTCAACGATATCCTTGCTGGCGACCCCGCTGACGATGCTGTGAAAACCACTGATAATCCGGGAATCCACGTCTGCTTCTATGATGCCAACGACGGCACCTGGGGCGGAGATATAGATTCCCCCACCAACGCCACAACCGCATCGTGGCTGGACTACGATTTAGTAGTCCCTGGCATAACACCTGACTACACCGGTGGCGCTTCTATGGCTACCGGCACCGACTTTAACAACATTACTTCCTGCTACGTCTTTGTAGGATTCGACGGCACGCTCGGTAGCCCGGCTGTGCTTACTAATTCCATTAACGACGACCTCTGGCGCATCCGCGGCCTGGCCACGGTAACGGGGCCGTCAACGGTTGCATCCTGCAACGTAGTCTTCCTCTTACTCACGGGCAACCCTGGTGGACTTCCTGACCCCCGCATCACTGACGTTATGCTCAATGGGGACACCAGCAACCCCACTACCGCAGCATATGTAGGCTGCGAATATCCTGTGGGACAGGCGCAGATACTGAACGTCTACAACCTGCGGAACTGGCCCGGCCCCATTCCATCCTTTAAGCCTCCATCAGGCGCATGGCCCGTATTTGTCACTGACATGGCCGGCATCGTGATGGCCGCAGGCGGCGGCGATGGCGTGACCACAAGTGGCGTCCACAGGTCAGCTGTCACCACGCGCGGCCCGGTCTACAACGGCGTGGGCCTCCTGGATGATATCGCTGTCAGCGAGGACATCCCGGGCTTCGCTGGCTCCCTAGCGTGGATGGCGCCCAGCACTTGGTGTCTAGCCGAAGCGGTCGCTGAGGAAGTCTCACCGACCTATGCCACAGACGGCCTCATCTACGTCACAACCTGGAGCGACTGGGACCACGCCCTGAGCCTGTGGCGCCTCACCGACGGCAATTGGGAGCGCATCATGTACGAAGAAATTGAGCTCCCAGATGGCTACGTGTTCGACCATAAGGACATAATGACCAACATTGGCAGTTACGTGTTTTGGGGCGAAGAGACATGGTGGCCCAGAGTAGTACCGCAGTTCTCAACTGATGGCTCCATGTTCCTCCTCGGCGGACGCGATAACTGGAATCCTGCCGTACCGGCACCGCTAGGGGATGTGGAGATGATATGGTACTCACCCGATAAAGGTAACGACTGGACACAGCTGCCGCAGATGCCCATTGGCGCTCTTGGCTGGGCCGTTGGACCCGGCTTAAGCGAGAGCGGCTGGTGGGTACAGGACAGCAATACGCTGTTCGTCGGCGATATGGGCGGCTGGATCTACAAGACCACCAACCGCGGCGCAAGCTGGACCGATGGCGCGCTCACCGGACTTGGCCTTGAGATCACCAGTATCCGCACCTCCCCGATTTACAGCGAGGCCGGCGCTGCCGGCACCGATAAGTGCCTCATAGTTGGCACCTTTGACTGGCATACCATCGCTGCACCACCGTGGGTTGCGGGCAGCTTTGAGGACGAGGTCTGGCTGTCACAGGACGGCGCTATCAAAGACCTTGAGAACATCGGCGACGAGATATACGTCAGCCCCAATTGGGCTGGACTTGGCTTCGACATTTCAGATGACCCGTTAGGCGGCACAGTTGTGAACTTTGACAAGGACTGGGCCACCAACAAGATAGTCTATGCCGTGGGTCAAGGCTGGCTTGACCACTGGCAGCTGGTCGGATTAGGCGCGGGCGGCACCATCGACCTCAACCGCATCGCTTACACCGATGTCAGCGTGGTCCGCAGCACCGTTGACCTAGCCGATCCTTCCGCCAGCACCTGGGAACACCTGTGGGACGCTCAGGACTGGAACAACGCAGCTCCTAAACCACAGCCTCTCCCTGGCATGACTATAGGATGGTCGATCTATCGCCTCGTAGTACCAAGCGCTATTGAGATCGGCCCTGACGGCACCGTCTACGTATCCTTCGCCCTCGGGGACCTGAGTTATAACACCCCACCTGATAATCCTACCCCGAATCGGGCTGCAGGCCCCATTGTTATTGGTGGCCGCTTCACCCTCGGCGGAACCGTGCGCTGCCTTGACGGCACGCTCAAGACCACCGAGTGGGAAATCATGCATGACGGCCTGGGACCGTGGGACGGCCTCTGGCTCAACCGCGTTGTTGCAGGCACCAACCACCTCATCTCCCTGACCAACGACTGGAAGGAATGGCGCTTCAAGCTGGCCTTCTGGGAGGACACCCTCTCAGGCGCAGGCCCGGCTCCAGTTTCACCTCTGGCCAACGCCATGGGCGTCGGCGCGCTTGTCTCTGATACCAGCGTCAACGTACCGCTCAGCTGGCAGGCCAAGGGCGGCGCTTCCCTCTACGAGTGGCAGGTCTCTGAGGACAGCGCGTTCACCGCTCCCAAGAGCGGCACCACCTCCGACCTCACGGTAACAGTGCTTGACCTCAAGCCAAGCACCACCTACTTCTGGCGCGCCAGGGCTCTCGAGCCCATGCTCGGCAGATGGAACACCGCACAGCAGTTCACCACCGTTATCGGCGGTGAGTCCGGTGCTCCTCAGCTGATCAGTCCTGAGGTCGGCGCCACTATCTCGGATGAGACACCTCTGTTCACCTGGAGCGGCGTTGCTTCTGCTAGCAACTACCAGATCCAGGTTGCTACCAGCCCAACCTTCGGCGCTGCCGATATCGTCATTGACGAGGAACTTGGCAACGTCCAGGCCTATGAGGCTGATAAGGAACTGGTAAACGGCACATACTACTGGCAGGTTAAGGGCACCAATGCCACTACCGATACAGAGACTCCTTGGAGTGCTCTGGGCAGCTTCACCCTTGACACCGAAGCTGGAGGCGTTGGTACACCAGTATGGGTCTGGGTACTGATCGTCCTCGGCGTTCTGCTGGGTATCATCGTGCTGATGCTCATCCTGAGAACCAGACGTCCTGTTTAAGCGCTTTTCGCTTAGACTACTGACCAGATAACAAAGAGCCCCTCGCAATAGCGAGGGGCTCTTTCATTTCCCCGATTATAAAAACAATCGCTAATCGCAATCGGGAAGTCCAGAGGGATCACCCTCTGACGGGGGTTTGGGGGTGTCCCCCATATTCTTTTAATTTCCCCCAAGTCTGGGGGACCAAGGGGGTTGGATAATATTCGACCATCAGACGATCAGCCTCCTGTAGGGTGGGCTGTGCCCGCCCTACTTTCTTATAAAACAATCGTTAATCGCAATCGGGAAGTCCAGAGGGATCACCCTCTGACGGTCCTTCCGCGGAAGGATTGGGGGTGTCCCCCATATTCTTTTAATTTCCCCCAAGTCTGGGGGACCAAGGGGGTTGGATAATATTCGACCATCCGTAATGCAGAGGTGTCCTTCCGCGGAAGGACCGGGGTTATAAGGGTGTCCCCTGGCCTACTTAAAAGTCCCCCGAGTCTGGGGGACTAAGGGGGTTGGATAAAATATCATCATACCTCTCGACCGTATAATGTAGGGGCACATGGCCATATACCCTTTCTGGATTGCCCGATCCAGTCGGGCAATGACGAGCGTAAAAGAGGTTCAGGAGACTTTTCTCCTGACGGGGGTTTGGGGGTGCCCCCCAATTTTCAAGTCCCCCGAAGTATGGGGGACTCTCAGGGGGTTTGGATGATATTATCATAGAATTAGCGTCACGTAGCTATACAGGTCTTGACATATAATAGCCAATGTGATACAAATATCTAATTGTATACTTTTCGCAAATCATACATATACCTTACATAAAATGAGATGGGTATTGTTCCATTCTCATATTAGCTATTTTAAATTGAAAGGGGGGATGTGTATCGAATAAAATGACTGGTGGATAAGGACCACGAGGAATCTGCCCCCCCTCGCGGCACTACCGATCCCGAACAATTAAGGACAGGGGGGCGTATAGGTTCCTTAAGAAAGGAAGGAGAAATGGAAGGAAGAAAAATGAAGGTATTTGGGGTGGTGATGGCGCTCCTTCTGGTATTTTCCTTTGCAGCGACATTCTCAGTATCAAGCACAGTCTCTGCAGGGACCCAGAAATGGACGAAAATCTCCATTCCAGATACAGATGATATGCAGTTAGCTCCGGACACAGATATCGGAGCAATAGCAGTGTCGCCGGATGGCCAAACACTGTTTGCCGCTGTAATCAATGAGCCTACACATTCCATACCCAATGTATGGAATGTGTATAAATCGGTTGACGGCGGCTTTACATGGAAGATAACCGGGCTCACCGCAGCATACTTAGCTTTAAATGATCCGGCTAATGGTAAATTCACCGACGCCACCAACATCGTCGCTATTAAGATCTCACCCGACTGGGAAAACGATGAGATCATAGTTGTCGCCACTCAACAGGATGTCTACTATTCTGAAAACCGTGGGAAGACATTCTCCTCAATGAGAGTAACCGCCCCAATGGGGACTATCACCAGCATGGACATCGGCCTTGATGCAGACGGCGATGCAACCTACATGATAGGTACTAGCGTTGATGTATACATCCTGAGCGGTTTCGGCGGTTGGACAGCTCAGCTTGTATACGGCGGCTATACGGCCTTCACTGGAGTACTATCTGTATCGTTCTCACCTAACTATGGTGAAGACGGCGTAGTATTCGCCATAATCAACGGCCGACCCAGTATCCTAGATCCAGCTGTCGGAACACATCTCAGGGCTGAGAGTGACATTACAGTAAATAACTGGGGGTCATACATTCAGGATGCCCACTTTATGGACGAGCCTACTGGTGCTGTTGTTACCGCCAGTAGCGCATGTATGGCCTTTGCAGATGATTACAACAGCTCACCATCAGTGTTCGCAGGTCTCGTCTCATATAGTGGCGGTGCCCCAAGAGGCGATGCCTTCCGCGTAGATCTGGTGATGGGCGCTATAGCAACATCGGTAGCTAATGACCTTAACATTAGGGGTGAAGACTCCAGAACAAACGTTTACAGTCTTGCAGTCTCAGGTGATTCTTCGTCTGCTTTCATACTGGCTGGACTTCGCGACCTCAGTAATACTGGCCCTCTGAGTACATGGCAGGGGCAGGTCCATTACAGTCAGAATGGCGGAGAATCATGGCTGCAAAGCTACAAACCCCCATCAGGAATGAATGTCATATGGTGCGCTCCAATAGTGCTGATGGCACCAGACTTCGCTACAAGCGAAATAGCATACTGCAGCAACGGATTCGACCCTTCAGGAACAACAGCATTTAGTGGCTTTTACGTTAGCACTACTAAAGGCACTACATGGAACGGCCGTGGCCTCCTTGAGCTCGACATCAATGCAATATCTGATATAGTGCCTTCACCTCAATACGATACTGACAGCACCCTGTTCATGGTAACCAGAGATTCAAACTTAGACGGAGGGGGTACCCCCTTCGGATTCCTATGGGAGACCAAGGACGGCGGATCTACATGGGAGTTGATACTCGGTATGACTCTTATGATACCGCTTCCCGGCATGGCTATAGATAAAATAGAGATACCAGCAGACTATCCCATAGAACCATCGCTATTCGTTACAGGACCTGTGGATGGCCAAACTGGACTATCACCCAATGCCATGATAGCCCGTTCCACTGATTTAGGTAACCTTTTCGCAACAACCCTTAAGGCTCCCTATGTTTCTGGTGTGGCACAGGTAATCCGCGCGTGGGCTGTAATTGACAAAGATACTTTGATTGTCGCTGCAGGCCCTGCTGCCGGAATTGCCAACCGCATATGGAAGACCACGGACATGGGTGCTCATTGGTATGAGACAGACGATACCGAGATCGCATCTGGCGAAAGCATAGTAGACATGAAGCTTTACAATGACACCTCTGTACTAGTCGGCACGGATCAGGGTAAGGTCTACATTTGCGAAGACTGGGAGACTGACTTCTCCTTCGTACAGGTTGCTGACGGCCCTGCTGGCGCCAGTGATGTGGTACACGTAGCATTCGATACCAACTTTGATGACAACGGCATGATTTATGCCGGTGTCGATGGCATACTTGCCAACTGCGGTATATGGAGAGTAGATGCCAACTCCGGAGACGAATGGGAACAGATCTGGGACAGCGAAGATGTCTACTCTATCGCATGCGATGGCAACGGCATATTGTGGGCCATTTCTGATGATGGCGTCTGGTCTTGCGCTGTTCGTGAGGTCAATCCTACTGCTCCAATCGATGATATCGATTTCGAGTATGTACTCAATGGACTGACCAGCGATTTATGGGATGATCTTGAGACAGCACCGGTAGCCACATATGTATTCGCTATCGGCGGAGCCACTAACACAGAGCTCTGGGCTTACATAGACACCCTGATCAAGCCAACCTTGATTTCACCTGCTGATGGCACCACTGCAGCTGGTACCATCATTCAAGGAGGAACCAGCAACGCCCGCGTGAGTCTCATGTGGGAGGACATGCCCAAGGCACAATGGTACGATTATCAAGTAGCCTATGACGAAGAATTCGGCAGCATTGCAGCTGAAAATACCTTACAGGGTACTCAAGTTGCTGTCAACTTGTTCTTAGGCGAAAAATTCTACTGGCGTGTCAGAGTAAACGGCAGCGTCTGGAGCCAGTGGTCTGAAGTCTGGACATTTACCACTCCTCTAGGCCCCGCCAGTGCTAAACCAGTATGTTTGAGCCCTACAGAGGGAATAACAGGTGTAAGCAGGACCCCAGCACTGCAATGGAGCAGCGCAGTTGAAGCAACCGGCTTTGAGCTCATGGTTGCAGCAAATTGTGACTGGTCAAATGCAATAGTTAACCTGACCGGTTCTAGTGCTCTCGGCCCTGAGACAGCTTATCAGATTACATCACCTCAGTTGGCAGAAGGCACTAACTATTGCTGGAAGGTACGCGCTATAAATAGCGATACTGACACAATGTCACCTTGGAGTGACACCGGCACATTCACCACCCTGGTAGTAACTGTGGTGGAAAAAGAAGGCACTCCAATGTGGGTCTGGGTTGTCATTGCACTCAGCGCAGTTCTCCTAGTCGGTGTCGTGGTACTCATCGTCAGAACCAGACGACCAATATAAACACTGACTAATAACTAAAACTTAAAAGAGCCCCCTGAATAATTCAGGGGGCTCTTTATTTCACAATAACGTAAACTACCTTATTTATGGATGTCCACCGTCGTAGGGGTGATTCATGAATCACCCCTACACAATTGCCCCAAGATTGGGGGTCAAGGGAGTTGATCAGCACTTCTAACTTTAAAATAGGGGGGTCTTCCTGCCAGAGTTCTAGAGGTGTCTCCTATCTTATCTAATGTCCTCCTAAATCCCCCTTTCACAAATGGGGACTGAAGGGGATTAGGGGGTTGAACTATCTATCTCCAACGCCCCCTGTGGCTTACGCCACTTCCCCCTCTTTAATAAAGAGGGGGCTAGGGGGGAGTTCGAGGTGTCCTTCCAGTACTGGAAGGACTGGGGGTTTGGGGGTATCCCCCAAATTTGAAAATCCCCCAAGTATGGGGGATTTAAGGGGTTGGATAATAAATTAACTCCCTACCAACCTTTGTTTTAGCTTGATTTCAATCTGCGAGTCTATAATTCATTACAAAGACCTGTGTCTCCTGCGGCAAACCTGCTTTGCCTATCACAAGCTTCGATTCAGGCTTGATATCAGTTTTTACACCCATCTCTTTTCGGAATTTATCAACCAAATCTAATTTAAAGTTCAGGTCTTCTGTCTTGTAATGCATTGGAATAACAATCTTTGGATCCAGTAGCCTTGTTATTTCAGCGGCATCGGATGCGCCAATAGTAGAAACGCCGCCGACCGGCACCATCAGTATATCCACCTCAGATAACCCGGATGCCCGCTCAGCATCCAGCACATGGCCTAGATCCCCTAAATGACAGATTCTTATATCTTCTATATCGATAAGATATATGATGTTTTTCCCTCGTTCTTCCCCTTTGACAGCATCATGAAAGGTTTTAATCCCTGTGATCAGAACTCCGGACACATCATATTCTCCGGGACCACTTAGAATCCTGGGAGATCCGGAAATTCCTTTCGCGAAGCAGTGGCCACGATGAGAATGGCTCAGTGTAACTATATCCGCCTTCTGATCGCCAAGCGTATAACCGATAGAATCATCATACGGATCTGTTATTATGGTAACTTTCTTTCCCTTTATTTTGAAACAGGAATGCCCCAGCCATGTGATCTCCATTTTAATTTACCCCCTTGAAAACAACGCGGCGAAGCATTTGCTCCGCCGCGCTTTTTATCGGACCTCTTACTTATAACACAGGATTACTATTTTACGCCGAAACGTCTCATAAGCCACCAGCCCCCGGGCAGAGCTGCTGATACCAATATAATCTTGAGCGCATCGCCAGGTAAGAACGGTATAAGGGCGGTTGCGAACACTGACTTATCAATACCTGCATGCTGGAACCAGATAGCCAGCCATGACAGGCCTATAGTGTAGAGCACTACGCTTGCGATGACCATCGCTATTATAGCAGTCCATGCGCGGCGATCCCATCCGTGCTCTGCTAGTAAGCCTACTACATATGCCATCGGGACAAACCCGATAAGGAAGCCGGCGGTAGGGCCAGCGAAGGCGGCAACACCCGGTAACGTTGTGGGTGAAAACCAGAAGGGCATGCCGCTCGCGCCTATTGCCAGATATGTGACCATACTGGCTGCGCCGCGCTTGCTGCCCAGTAGCGCACCAGTAAGCAGTACTCCAAATGTTTGCCCGGTAATGGGTACAGGGCCGATGTTAAATGAGATACGAGCACATAGCGCCATTACTGCGGCAAAGCCCGCGACGAGAAGTATATTGCGCGCTATGTTACGTGTGCGCGACACATCCGGTAGCAACGCATCCATCAGTGTCATAGTCTTAGTCTTTTCTTGCATCTATCATTCCTTTCTTCAATCCGTTTTTATTACAACTAATTGGGCTGCCATCGTAATACCATAGCAGCCCAAGACAGTCCAGCACCAAAGGCAACGAGGGTCACATAGTCCCCTTCCTTTAGTCTTCCTTGCTCAGCTGCCTCGCAAAGTGCAACAACAGCTGATGCTGCAGAGAGATTACCATAGCGATCCAGATTTACAAATACCTTCTCGCTGGGTATATTTAATGCCTTTATCGCCGCCTGCGTTATCCTTTGATTAGCCTGGTGCGGAATAAATAAGTCTATATCGGAAACCTCAAGCCCGGCAGCTTTAATCACCTGTTTTGAAGACTCAACCAAGGTATTTACAGCAAACCGGAATACCTCCCGGCCTTCCATGCGCAAATAGTAGTGTCCGTTGTTAAGTTCGCCTATCCTTTTACCACATGGCCCCGGTGCATATAGACAATCAGCGCCACCGCCATCATTGCCGAGAACAAAACTTAGCATGTCAGTGGAACGTTTGTTTGCCTGCACCACTACCGCCCCCGCACCATCGCCGAAAAGCACACAGGTAGAACGGTCAGTCCAGTCGATAATCCTTGTCAGAGACTCGCTTCCAACCACCAGTACGTTCTTGTAAGCTCCCGAAGCGATAAACTGATAAGCAGTGACTAAAGCATACAATGAACCACTGCACCCCGCCATCGCATCAAATGCGGCTGCTTTGTTTGCTCCGATAGCATGCTGAACATATGCTGCTGAGGCTGGCACTATTCTATCAGGACTGCATGTGGCCAGAATGACTAGATCGAGGTCCTGTGGTCGAAGTCCGGCGACTTCTAGGGCTTTCCTCCCTGCCACCACAGCCATCGTCGACGTGGCTTCATCATCGCCTACAATACGTCGTTCTCTTATGCCGGTACGGGTGATAATCCAATCATTTGAAGTATCTACAATTTTCTCCAGATCGCTGTTAGTCAATACACGCTCTGGCAGATACTTCCCCCACCCTGTGATCCTTGCGTACGCCATTTAAAATCTATCCATATTCACACTGTTTGAAGTATATCAAAGCGCTATCACACAGTCAATACGAATAACATTAGTATAATCACCTATCCGTAGAGGCACATGCGCTCTACTCTTCATTATTGTTACATATCAATTAAACCTCGCGGAACTCGCCCTCGACGGTCCCATCGTCCGATGGCTTATCACCTCCAGGAGGTGGCGGCGCCCCACCCCCAGGTCCCTGCTGCGCCGCCCCTTGCTGATACAACGAGGCGCCGATTTGCTGCAGTATATCTGAGAGCTCCTGCATGGTTCTCTTCACATCGTCGATGTTGTTTGCATTAATTGCATCACGAACATTCTTGATCTTCTCTTCAGTCTTTTGCTTAAGCTCTGCCGATATTTTACTCCCCTGCTCTTTCAGGGTCTTCTCGGCAGTGTAGGCCATGGTATCAGCAGTATTCTTAGTCTCCACCTCTTCGCGCCGTTTAGCATCCTCAGAAGCGTGCATATCAGCCTGACGCTTCATCTTCTCTACTTCATCCTTGGATAGCCCGCTCGAGGCAGTTATCACAATTTTCTGCTCTTTCCCGGTCCCCTTATCATGAGCCTTCACGCTTACAATACCATTTGCATCAATGTCGAATGAAACCTCAATCTGAGGCATGCCGCGCGGAGCAGGCACTATTCCATCAAGCATAAATCGGCCTAGTGTCTTATTATCGCTTGCCATGGCGCGTTCACCCTGTAAAACGTGTATCTCCACGCCCGTCTGTCCATCGGATGCGGTCGAAAATATCTGGCTCTTGGCCGTTGGAATGGTGGTATTCCGTGGTATAAGCGGTGTCATTACTCCACCAAGTGTCTCAATCCCCAGCGTCAGCGGTGTAACATCAAGGAGAAGAACATCGCTGACCTCTCCCTTCAGCACACCTCCCTGTATAGCCGCGCCCATAGCTACAACTTCATCGGGATTTACGCTCTTATTGGGCTCCTTGTCGAATATCTCCTTAACCTTCTGCTGCACTAGAGGCATCCTGGTCTGACCACCAACCAGTATCACCTCTTGTATTTGTTTTGCAGTAAGCCCCGCATCGGAAAGCGCCTGCTTACATGGTCCGGCAGTCTTTTCCACCAGTTCTATAACTAATTGCTCAAGTTTAGCTCTGGTCAGCGTCATATTTAAATGCCTGGGCCCGGTTGCATCAGCTGTGATGAATGGCAGACTGATCTCAGTCTGCATTACAGTGGAAAGTTCACACTTAGCCTTTTCAGCAGCCTCCTTCAATCGCTGCAGCGCCATCTTATCCTGCCTTAAATCTATCCCCTGATCCTTTTTAAATTCATTGCATAGCCAATCCATGATGCACTGATCGAAGTCATCTCCACCAAGATGAGTATCACCACTGGTAGATTTAACCTGGAATGTGCCCTCACCCAGCTCTAATATAGAAATATCAAATGTGCCGCCACCAAGGTCGTATACAGCTATGACTTCATCTTTCTTTTTATCTAAACCATATGCCAACGCCGCAGCCGTGGGCTCGTTTATTATCCTGAGCACTTTTAGCCCAGCAATCTCACCGGAATCCTTGGTTGCCTGCCTCTGGCTATCATTGAAGTAAGCAGGAACAGTGATAACAGCTTCAGTTACCTTCTCACCAAGATAGGCCTCGGCATCCTGCTTCACCTTCTGCAGTATCATGGCGGAAATCTCTTGCGGGCTATGCTCCTTACCACCCATCAATACCCGCACCTCATTATTCGGGCCTTTAGTTACCTTGTATGACTTACGGCGGGCATCCTCCTCCACCGGCAATTCCCGTCCCGCTGGCTCACCCCATTTCCGCCCCATGAATCGTTTAATACTATATATGGTATTTTCAGGATTTGTTATAGACTGCCGCTTTGCTATCTGGCCTACGAGCCTCTCCCCTGACTTACTCACAGCCACAATAGATGGCGTAAGCCGCGATCCTTCAGCATTGGTTATTATAGTTGGCTCCCCACCCTCCATCACCGCAACTTCACTAAGCGTCGTTCCCAAATCTATCCCTATAACCTTTCCCATTTCTACACCTCCATAATATAGAATAATTACATTTTTCTATCTGAACGATTGCTTCATTCGGCTTCAACGAGTTCATCGCTTGAAGCAGCACCATGACCGCTGCCCACCTTCACCATCGCGGGGCGAAGAACCCGATTGTTCATCATATAGCCTTTCTGTACTACTGCCATTATTTTCCCGCTCTCTCCTTCGACATGGATTACAGCCTCATGAAGAGAGGGATCAAACCGCTCACCAAGTGCCTTCATCTCGCTGACACCGTTTGCTTCAAGTATTGCCATAAACTTACGATATATAAGAACTATCCCATCCACCCATTTAAACTCGGCGAGCTCGTCCGAAATATTATCCAGAGCCCGTTCCATATCATCGACCACCGACAGCAGGTTAAATATCAGGCCGGCATTGGCCAGTTTAATAATGTCACCTTTCTCCTGCTCTGTGCGCCTCTTAAAGTTTACAAAATCCGCCTGAGCCCTCTGCCAGTTCGACAGGTACTTTCCAGCCTTTGCTTCCTCTTCGGCAAGCGCTTTCTTCAAAGCCTCAACCTCCTCAACCTCTCTCAGTTCCACTGCTCTCTCTTGCCCATTTGCCATATCGGAAAATTCAACTCCGTCATCCTCTTCCTCAGGCATAATTTGGTTGTCATCCATTATCGCCATAAATATATCTACTGCCTACCTTTATGCAAATCACCTACAAGGTTACTCATCACTGAACTCAAATATCGTACCGAAGATACCGCCCTGCTATATTGCATACGCGTTGGGCCTATGATGCCAAGCGCCCCCTTCACTTCACCCGGGATTCCATATAGCGTTAAAACCATACTGCATCCCCTCATGGCATCCTCTCTGTTCTCCCCACCTATCACTATATGCACTCCATCCCAATTGGGCACCTCTGGCAATAGAGCCTTCAGGGCATCTTTATTTTCCAGCACATCTACGATACCGATTATCTCCTTACTATCGGAAAACTCCGGTTGGGTCACTATATTCCTGAGCCCCTCGATATACGGCTCTTCGTAGCTTCTTTCATCCTCCTCTGACATTATCTCAACTATTGTCTTTTTCACTTCAGCCGCCAGCGGACTAAGGCTACCCTTATAAGCTAATATCTGAGACCAGGTCAAACCGTAAAGGAGATCATTCAACTCACGGGACACAGCGTTTAAGTCCTCCTGTGTAACCGCTTTATTAAACGCAACGATTTGATGTTTAAGCCTTGCTTCCTGGAGCAGCAGTATAAGCAGTGCCGTAGATTCCTGCAGCGACACAAGTTCCACACGGCCGAAACTGGAATACATCGCTTTAGGGAATGTCACCAGTGCCAAGTTGTTCACCATTCGAGCAAGCAAAGCTGCGGCCAGCCGAGTCCATTGTGACAGCTCACATTCAACCTGATGGAAGAGATGCGAGACCATCCGTTGTTCATCTAAGGATATATCAACCTTCTGCATCAAGTACTCAACATAGTACCGATATCCCTTGTCTGAAGGCACACTGCCGCCCGAAATATGTCGTCTGACAACATACCCTTCCCGCTCTAAACGTGATATTTCATTGCGAATTGTCGCAGGACTAACACCGAGGTTATATTTATTTGCAATCGTCTCGGATCCTATGGGCATAGCAGTCCAGACATATTCATCAATTATAATCTTTAGTATATTAGCGGATCGTTCTGATAACATCTTTATCACCAATTAGCACTCTCGACTGTCGAGTGCTAACCATATCTAATCTACTACCTTTTCTCCAAATTTGTCAAGAGGTAGCATAATTTAATCTATAGCTAACACTGTAATGACAAACTTGTAATGCAATACTATGTGACTTATAATAAAAAGTTGGATTGCAAATACAATGGCTACACAAAAGAGAGATTATTACGAAGTATTGGGCGTTCCTAGAACGTCATCGGCCGAGGATATTAAAAGGGCTTTTAGAAAGCTCGCACATCAATATCATCCTGATAAAAACAATGATAACGGTGCCGCAGAAAAGTTCAAGGAAATTAATGAAGCGTATGAGGTACTTTCAGACCCGGAGCGCCGAGAGGCATACGATCGTTTTGGGCATGCCGGTGAAACATTCGGGAAAGGTTTCGATAATGATATCTTCCGTGGCTTCGGTGATATATTTGAGACGTTCTTTGGCGGAACTGCCGGCAGAAAGACCAGGAGCGGCCCTCAGCGCGGTAATGACCTGCGACACCATTTAACCATCGAGTTTGAAGAAGCGGTCTTCGGTTGCGAGAAGGAAATCGAGATACATCGAACGGAATCCTGTTCGAAATGTCATGGTACTGGATGTAAACCAGGCAGCAATCCGATTAAATGCCCCGAATGTAATGGATCAGGTGAAGTACGCCAAGTACAGCGCAGTTTCTTTGGCCAATTTGTAAATGTCACTATATGTCTGCGCTGTAGCGGTACCGGGCAGATCACGTCTGACCCCTGCACTAATTGTAAAGGGTCAAAGTATGAAGGGAAAACGCGCCGAATCGCCGTATCTGTCCCCGCTAGCGTGGATGAAGGCTCTCAAATCCGCATCAGCGGCGAGGGAAATGCAGGTAATAACGGCGGCAGTTCCGGCAATTTGTACATAACCATATCCGTTAAGGATCATAAGTTGTTCAAACGCCACGGCGACGATATTTTATATGACGTCCCTATCACTTTCCCTCAGGCAGCGCTGGGTGATGAAATCGAGATACCGACCGTAGACGGCACAGTACCACTGAAGATCCAACCTGGGACCCAGTCCGGCAGAGTCATGCGCCTCAAGGAAAAAGGTGTGCCACATCTCCATGGCGGAGGCCGCGGTGATCAACTGGTTGTAGTATATGTTGTTACACCTGAATCATTGACAAACGAACAAAAGAAATTACTGAACGAACTATCGAAGACACTAGGCCCGGCAACAATGCCAAAGAAGGGCAAGGGATTCTTCAACCGGATTAAAGACGCTTTGGAATCCTGATACTCGTTAAGAGACATTCCACATGCAGCGCTTCTTTGTAAACAGGCAATGTATTGATCATGAAAGTATCATCCTCGAAGGTGATATTATTCATCAAATCAGAAATGTCCTGCGATTGCAGAGCGGCGAGCGGATTGTAGTATTCGATAATGACGGATTGGAATATACGGTTATTCTCGATAAAGTGGAGAAGAATCAGGTTAAAGGCACCATATGCAATACAAAACAGGCCGTTGAATCGGCTATCAAGATTACCCTTTATCAAGCGCTTTTAAAATCAGATAGATTCGAGTTCGTTCTCCAAAAATGCACCGAAATCGGGGTATCAATATTTGTACCTGTTGTCTGCGAGCGGTGTGTCGCCAGAAAACCTGGTGCTAACAAGGTTGAACGTTGGGAGAAGGTAATCAGAGAGGCAGCTGAACAATCAGGAAGAGGTATCCTGCCTGTTTTGAAATCAACTGTGTCTTTCGACAATGCATGTCATTCTTCAGTTGGTCTATCCTTAATTGCAGGTGTTGGATTAAATTCACTTCCATTAAGAGAACTACTTCGATCGAGTACCCATCAAGGCGACCCTGTAAAAATCAATATATTTATCGGCCCGGAAGGTGGCTTTACTGCCAACGAGTTGGAAATAGCGCAGAGTTGCGGTGTACATAAGGTAACTCTCGGTCCGCGCATACTTAGAGCAGAGACATCTGGGCTTGTAGCTGCTACAGCTATTCTATACGAATACGGTGAACTAGATAGACCTCCTACAGATATTCAGCTATAATACTCAAAATCCGGTATATAGTGTGAAGGCAACAAATACTTATAGCGTAACTGCAATACCATCATGGAAAAGGCGGATTAAGAACTTGTACGAACGCATTAAAACAACGAGCTCGGTCAGAAAATGGGAGATTGCTCTAACAATACTGCTCATTGCGATTATTGCCGCTGTCATCTTCATCGCGATAGATAACCCAAATACTATCCATGATATAAATGGCAAGATAGTATTTAGCTCAAGCCCAATGATCGATCAAGAAATCTATCTTATGACAGATAACAACTCGAACATTACTAATCTTACAAACACCTCAGGTAGTAATGCAGTACCTGCATGGTCATCTGACGGTACAAAAATTGCATTTTCTTCACATCGAGACGGCAATTGGGAAGTATATGTAATGAATGCCGATGGATCGAATCAAACTAATCTCACGAACAGCTCTGCTGATGATATAGATCCTTGGTGGTCGCCAGATGGAAGCAAAATTACATTCTGCTCAAATCGAGACGGTAATTCTGAAATTTATACGATGTATTCGAATGGCTCCGATGTAACACGCCTCACAAACAACTCTGCTAAAGATGCTTTCCCCTATTGGTCCCCAGCCGGTGACAAAATTACGTTTTCATCAAATCGCGATGGAGACTACGAAGTCTATATCATGGATATTGATGGCTCTAATCAAGTCAGATTAACAAACAGTTCTGGTGATGATGTTGATGCTAGTTTGTCACCGAATGGCATCAGAATAGTTTTTGTCTCCGATCGCACCGGCAACTCCGAAATATACACTATGAACGCCAATGGCACCGACGTCATAAAGCTTACCAATCATCCGAAGTGGGACGGCTGTCCCTCTTGGTCGCCAGATGGGAGCAAGATCATTTTCTCTTCAGATCGAAACGACAGCCCAGATATATACACGATGGATTCTGACGGAGAGAACTTGACCAGACTCACTTATGAAACATACATAGAACTTACACCGCGTTGGTCTCAATAGTTCTGCAATATCTGTCCAGTTATTCTATAAAGTTCTTAAATCCCCAATCAATTCAGCCATGGCCTTTGCGGGATTAAGGCCTTTATAGAGGACACGGTAAATACGCTCGGTAATAGGCATGTCAACCCTAAGCTTTCTGGATATCTTCAATGCAGCCGCAGTGGTAGGAACACCCTCAACCGTACTGCCAATAGTTTCAATCATCTCATTAAGCGAACGACCGCGAGCCATTCCCTCACCCAGCGTGTGATTCCGGCTCAGGGAGCTGTCACACGTCGCCAGCAGATCGCCCAGCCCGGACAGACCGAGAAACGTGAGAGGCTTGGCGCCCAGTGCCACTCCCAGGCTTGCTATCTCGCTTAGACCGTGTGCCATATAGGCGGCTTTTGCATTATTCCCGTAACCAAGGCCATCTACCATGCCGGCACCCAGGGCTACAATATTTTTCAAGGCGCCACCCAGCTCGACTCCGATAACATCATCGCTGGTATAAACCTGAAATGACTCCGAGTTTATTATATCTTTAGCCTTCTCCGCCACCTTGATATTGTAAGCAGCTACAACTGTAGCTGCCGGCAGTCCTATCGCAATCTCCCTGGAGAGGTTCGGGCCGGAGAGGGCGCACACGTACGGCTTGTACTTCGCGCCCAGCTCATCGATGATGACCTCAGTCATTCTTTTGCAGGTTTCCATCTCGAAGCCCTTGGAGCCGCTGACTATCGGGGTCTTTAGCGCGATGCGGCCCTTCGCCTGCTTCACATTACTACGCATATCCTGCGAGGGAACCGCGATGATGACGAGTGATGCATCCCGCAACGCCTCATCGATGCCGCCGACCGGCACAAGCGATGGCGGGAACCGCACGCCGGGCAGCCTGTCCGCGTTCTCGCGCTCTGCCGACAGCTTCTTCGCCTCCTCCACCGTCATGCCCAACAGCGCCACATCGATGCCTTTCCTCGCCAGAATGACGGCAAGGGTTGTCCCCCAGCTTGTCGTACCGATAACAGCAACCTTCATTTCACTTTGACCCTCTGCCCGATCTTGGGCTCTGTTTTCGACAGCAGCCTTTTTATATTAGCCCGATGGCGGAATATGACTATAGGTGCAACAACAAAAGTGAATGCAAGGTAAGCAAAAGGCTCCAGATCATATACTACAAATATAGCCATTACTATCACAAGCGCTATCGCAGCCAAGATGGAGCCTAAAGATATATACCGAAATATCGCAACCATTAACAGAAATGTAGCTAAACATATCAGCCCAATCGGCCAGGAAATAACCATGATAGCACCGAATGCCGTAGATATGCCGCGCCCGCCCCTGAACCCGATGTAAACCGGCCAGCTGTGGCCTATTACAGCAGCTGCGCCCCCCGCCATCTGGCCCCAATACACCGTGCTATCAGGAGCAGAATAGAAAATAAGCCAGGCCAGGGCTACAGCCCCAGACCCCTTTAAGAGATCGGCAATCAAAACAATCAGCCCCGCTTTAGCCCCTACGGTGCGCATCACGTTGGTCATGCCCATGCTTCCGCTGCCATATTCGCGTATATCTATCCCTCGCACCAGCTTCCCGATTATCACGCCGAACGGGATCGATCCTAAAAGATAGCCTATTATTATTACGCCGAGGAACTGGACTGCGATCATTTCCCCACCTTCTGTCTAAATATAAGCCTTAACGGAGTCCCTCTAAACCCAAAGTTCCGTCTCAGCTGATTCTCCAGATATCTCTCATACGAGAAATGCATCAGCGAATTATCGTTTATGGAAAATACAAACGTAGGCGGATTAATTTCCGCCTGAGTCGTGTAGGTAATATTGAGCTTCTTACCCCTGACCGATGGCGGAGAGTGTGCAGCAATCATGTCGCGAACGGCATTGTTCAAGTAAGCGGTAGGGATGCGCTTGCATCGCTCCTCGTAGACCTCCTTTGCCGCTTTAAGAACATTCTTGATCCCTGTGCCATGCAATGCAGAGATAAAAACGATGGGCACATTAGGCAGAAACTTGATTTTACTGCGGATATCTACAATATACTGCCGCCTATCGGCCGTATCTTCAACCAGATCCCACTTATTAACGACAATGACCAGCCCTTTATAAGCTTCACATACAAAACCGGCAATGTGCACATCCTGAGCCGCCAGCAGATCCGTGGCCTCGGTAACGAGGAGCGTAACATCGGATCGATCGATAGCATGCGACGCCCTGTCCACACTGTAGCATTCGATACCTCTGTCTATCTGTCCGCGCCGCCGTATACCAGCCGTATCGATGATCAATATGCGCTCGCCGTCTCGCTCAAATATTGTATCGATTGCATCTCTGGTCGTCCCCGGCTTATCCGATACGATGACGCGCTCTTTCCCGAGGATAGCGTTCAATAACATCGATTTCCCGACATTAGGCCGGCCTACGATGGCTATCTTCATGATATCCTGCTCTTGCTCTAAAGTGAATTCAGGCAATTGCTGAACAACTCTATCCAGCAATTCGGAGACGCCTTTACCATGATATGCACTGATCGGAATGGGGTCCCCCAGGGCAAGTTCATAAAATTGGGCTGAGCCATAGCCTCGTTGTTCGTTATCGGCTTTGTTTGCAACCAGAACCAGTGGCTTGCCGCAGCGCCGCAGCAGCTCGGCTACCTCTTTATCCAGCACTGTAATGCCATCCAGCACATCTAAAACAAAAACTATAACATCGGCCTCTTCGATAGCAGTTATAACCTGGCTTTTTATCAGATTTTCTATATCCGACGAAGGGTCTGGCAGCAGTCCGCCGGTGTCGACGATAGAAAATGTTTTCTCTTTCCAGGAAATATCGGCGTAGATTCGATCGCGGGTGGTGCCGGGCTCATCCTCAATAATGGCTACCCGCTTTCCCACTAAACGGTTGAACAGTGTGGACTTGCCTACATTGGGCCGTCCTATAATGGCGACTATAGGCTTGGTCATCGCATCAGCTTTACTAGGATTGCCTTCTGCATGTGGAGGCGGTTCTCCGCCTGATCGAAGACCACCGACTGCGGCTTTCTCAGCATCCCCGCAGCGATCTCCTCGCCGTAGTGCGCCGGAAGCGGATGCATGAAGATGACGTCCTTCTTGGCCGCAGATATCAATTTGCTGTTCACCTGATAGCCGGCGAAGGCCTTGCGACGTTTCGCCGACTCAGCCTCCTGCCCCATGCTGGTCCACACGTCCGTGTAAATCACATCGGCATCCTGAACCGCAATCTTGGGATCGTCGGTGATCATGACCTGTCCTTTATTCCCTCTGGCTTTAACTAAAATAGCGTCGCTGGGGCTGTACCCCGCGGGACAGGCTATCCAGAACTCCATCCCCATGATGGCACAGGCCAGGAGCAGGCTGTTGGCGCAGTTGTTGGCATCGCCGATGTAGGCGACGTTGATCCCTTTAAGCGTCCCCTTTTTCTCGTAAATCGTCTGCAGGTCCGCCAGTATCTGGCACGGGTGTTCCTCGTCCGACAGGCCGTTAATTACAGGCACGGTTGCATGTTTGGCAAGCTGAACGACGCTATCGTGCGCGAAGGTGCGGGCCATGATGCCGTCCACGTAGCGCGATAATACCGCGGCCACGTCCTCAACCGGCTCGCGTTTCCCTAATCCGATCTCAGCGGGAGAAAGGTATATCGAGTGCCCGCCCAGCTCGTACATACCCACATCAAAGCTGACGCGCGTGCGCAGCGACGGCTTCTCAAAGATCATCGCCAGCGTCTTGCCCTTGAGCAGCGCGCTCTTGCGCTTGCCTTTAAGCTCAACAGCGCTCTCTATCAGCCCCTGTATGTCTTTGGATGATAAATCAGCTATAGATATTAAATCTTTCATATTACGCTTCCTAGGATGGGACTAGTATATCATATTTGAATTCAAAACTAGAACAAGAGGTTTCTCAGGCTATTGCAAAAAGTATTGACATCAATCTAATGGCATGATATCCTCCAGATGAACTTCCCCTGTCGATTCGTCGGCAGGGCGGCCGGGTCACCTACGGGTGACCCTGTGCTTTTAATGACGAAGATAATAACAAACGTATACATTGATGGTTTCAACTTCTACTATGGCTGTGTAAAAAATACATCATATAAATGGCTTGATTTCTCAAAATTCTGCTCTCTACTGTTTCAGCAGCATACTATCAATCGTATTAGATACTTTACAGCCAGAATACAAACTATACCCGGCGCATCTCTTGAAACAAACAAACGTATTAAAGCCAGCATACAACGGCAATCCACTTATCTACGTGCGTTAAAAACCATCCCTAATCTATCGATCCACGAAGGTTACTTTCAAACTAAGACAACACAAATGCCCTTAACTTCTCCGATTGAAGGTTACAATAAGAAACTCGTGGCAGTTGAAAAGACTGAGGAAAAAGGAACAGATGTTAATATTGCCACGTATTTGCTAATTGACGGATTTAAGCGAGATTATGAGATGGCAATAGTAATATCAAACGACGCCGATCTGGTAGAGCCAATAAAATTAGTCAAGAGCGAACTGAATCTGCGCATCGGCATCCGACATCCATACTTCAATAACCACGTTTCAGAACTATCACAAGTTGCTGAATTCTACAAACCCATCAGTGAGGGTATTCTTAAAGCGAGCCAGTTCCCACCAGTTCTTAGTGATGCTGCTGGGAGAATAACTAAGCCGGCGCAATGGTAAGCTCCTCACCGATATTCCCCATAATCCTTTGAATTCAAAACTAGAACAATGTATACAAACCTGTCTTTATTGCTCGGCGTGGTGTTCTTCACCTCGCCGAAAACACGGGGATTGTTGAAGAACAATCTGTAGGGTGGGCTGTGCCCACCAATGTGTTTTTTGCCAAGATTATCCGTTGTAGGGGCGAATAATTATTCGCCCCTACGCTATTACCGCCTCATGAAAAAACGGTGGGCCGAGCCCACCCTACGATTTGCTACTCACTAATACCTAAGATAACGTTTGCTTTTTCTATAAACTTCTCCGCCGAAGCAATAACTGCTTTCGCTCCGGATTGAGAGAATTCAGACTCATAATCAGCCGCCTCGCGGAGGTTCATAGCATTAAGGAAGTCGCGGGCTAATTGAACATCCATCTCACCTTCATCCACAAACAAAGCCCTTAACGCCACAGCCAGACAGTAATGGCTCTTTTCGCGGTAGCCCTTGGAGTAAACAAGCGCCCTCGCGGCATGAAACATGGCATAGTAGGCCTGAATCGTTGACCACTTGTAACGCTCATTCTTATAGCCTGCCTTTGCATCCGCCAGATCGCTCTTGGCGACCGAAATCTCCTTCTTAACCAGGCTTTTGCCCTTGCCGAAAGCAATGATCTTTTTAGTCTCAAGACACTGTTTAAAATCTTGGTTCACTGGCAGCCCTTTCCCACAGCACTATGCCGCGTTCAACATCTTCTATAAAAGCCCGCTCCGATTCTCCCGCCTCCAACAGCTCGGCAGGGGTTTTAATCACTGTTTGAATACGAATATTCTCGTATCCCGTCGGGAATTTGAAATCGTTGATAATATTGGACACCTTCGATTTGCTGTTCGATACGACGAACAAATCCAGATCGCTCCCGGAAGTATCTGTTCCAAAGGCGCAACTGCCGTACAACACTACGCGGTTTGAGACCTGCTTTAATTGGTCAACTAACGGCTCAACCAGCATGAGGTTTATCATTTTTTTAAGCTCGATAACGGCGGCATCAGACGAATCAACAGAGTAGAAATACATTTTCCCCTCTTGCCGGCGTGTGACGGCCCCGGACGCAAACAACTCATTCAGCGCGCGGTTGGCCGAGCCATAAGATATCCCCAGCCTGCGAGCCACCTGCCTCTCATAGAATTTCTGGTCCGAGAATTTCGCAAGCAGGCTCAGCACCTTCTGGCTGCTGGTCGTCATTACATGTGTATGCAGCATCTATCATTGCTCCAAATATTGAGTATGTGCTCATTATAATGAGCGATGATGGGAATGTCAAGTCTATTACTAAAGCAAGATGTATACAAAGTGAGTGGGTTTGTAAACATCTGTCAAGACATGTATACAAACTTGTCTTTATTACTCGGCGTGGTGTTCTTCACCGCTCCGAAAATTATGAAGACTATTGAAGTGAATAAATATTATCATGCGATGAATAATAATTTAGAAAAGCGAAGTTAATAAAGCTATGAATATTGCTGCAGCTGCTACACCCCAGACAATCTTGAATATGACATTAATTATGAACTTCACTCCGGCTGAACCTAAGAGTAAGCACAGCGGTAATCCCAAGTATACAGTTATCTCTATTCTGGTTTCTGCTGAAATCGGTAAAATTGAGACTATCAAAATAGCTAAAACTAATATGGCAGATATACCGGCAATTATTTTTACAATCACAATGTATTCCTTTAAATCTCAAATTCTCTATTTTTACTAATCGCTCACCATTGTACGATTTCTATTTCTTCCACTACGCCCATACTCAACCAAGACCAACCCCCACTAGGGAAGATATCCTCAGGAATATATTCTTTCCCAACTTCAAGATGTGCCACTTTGTCAGCACTGCCGCCATAGTCACCTATAGGAGCAGTACAATCAATATAGACAAGCCCTAAATCTGTCGTCTGAAAGGCATTAAGTGCATGACCTCCAGACATTGAATAATAGGAATTTGGACCTAGTTCGATAGTAACATAGGCCGCTCTTATACCAGCTGCCTCTGCATTGTTATGCAACATCTCAGCAAAATCAGCACATACAAATGAACTAAAGCTGTACGTCTGCTTATCAGTATCATCAAGTGCTAGAAATGACGTCAATTCAACCCAAGTAACATCAACAGCTGAGGAATTTTCAATAAGCGTTATCCGATGGCCATCAGCCCCAACAAGAATACCACCACCTACGTAAACGTACTCTTTATTTGAAGGAATACTAGTAGGTTCCGGTTCAGTCCCACCCACAGGCTCATCAGTTGAATCATCGTCGCTAACCTGTACAAAATTGAGCTCAATCCTGTCAATCCATGTATTTAGATTAGAGCGAAATTCTCCCTCTTCAGTATTAAATGCGCCCATGATACTTTCCTTGATATCAGTGAAAGACCTGATATCTAAATATGCAAAGGAAAAAACGATATAGATCGCTGAAATCACTAGAATCATGACTGTTCCCGTAATCCTTGGCTGATATTTAGATACAGCCTTAAGCGATAAAAGAAGGACAACCAAACCTATAACAGAAATTATGATTCCAGCGGTCAGGGAGACATCGCCGCTAATAGTTAAACCAACAGCACAGAAGAGCGCTGTGATATTGGCAAGCACTGCGAAAAATATGATAAGTTTGGTCAGCTTGCGCCCAGACCAAAAGGTTTTTCGTATAGTTCGCTTTAAACTATTAGCCTTTCTTTTTAACCACCGAGAGTATCGCGCTATCCGTGAGCTGGATTTTCCCGCCTTCTGCTTGCTTTCTAATTTGCTGTATGGCTTTTTAGCATTATGAAAAGATGTACGCCTTGGATTCTTTGATTTCTTACCCCTATAAGGAACACCGCTGGAAGGATAGATAAAGGACTTTTCACACTTAAGACATTTCCAAGATTTGAAATGAGTATTATAAACTATTTTGTCACTAGCACAATCCGGACAAAGAAATCTTCTCTCCTTTGATCCTTCTCTTCCCGCTTCTTCGTTAGGCATTTAATGTCATCCTTGATACTTTTAATCAAGTGTAGTTACTATGCTTTAATTCTCCCCTTGCATTCTGGATACTGTGTACATACATAAAATTGTTTGCCTTTATCCTTACCTGCTTTAACAATACGCAGTGTGGTGTCTGATTCACAAATTGGACAGGTAGGAGTCAGTGCTTCTGCTTTGCTAGATTTCTTTTCACTCACAAGTAAATAGCCTATCAATGCCCATAATCCGAAGAAAAAACCCAAAATGCCAGCTGTGGTTGTACCCCTACCCTTCTTCCTTGCCAGAGATATGCAACCCCAGATAAACAGTATCCTGATTACTATTACTATTATGAAGTAGCCTGCTAAAAATGCATCGTTCATATCTTATCCCCAGCTCTGCTTGTCAGTTTCATAACATGATCCTTCATAGCTTGAGCTTCCATAAGCCCTCAATGGGTCTATTCGTAATTTATGAGGTGGGTATAGTTTAAATTGGCAGCGATTTTTTGTCAAAGACTTCCAATTGCTATAACTCAGCCCACCGACTTATAATGAATCCGCAATGGCAGAACACAAGCAACTTCTCGTACTATTTGACGGCAACGCCCTGATCCACCGCGCCTTCCATGCATTGCCTCCTCTATCAGTGAGGAAGACGGGCGAGGCCACGGGCGCCGTCTACGGCTTTGCCAACATGGTGCTCAAGGTGCTCGGCGAACTGAAACCGTCCTGCTGCGCCGTTGCCTTTGACTATCCCGCCCCGACGTTCAGGCACAAGGAATTCGCCGAATACAAAGCACACCGCCCGCCGGCACCAGAGGAGCTGAAGAGCCAGTTCAAACGCGTGCGCCAGCTGGTGGATGCCTTCAACATCCCCAGCATAGAACTGGAGGGGTTCGAGGCCGACGATATACTGGGCACGCTGTCGCGCCAGGCGGTGGAGGTGGGCATCGACACGATAATAGTCACCGGGGACATGGACACGCTGCAGCTCGTCTCTCCACACGTGCAGGTGCTCACGCCCAAGCCGGGCAAGCCGTTCAGCGACACGGTACTATACAATGAGGAGAAGGTAGTCGAGCGGTACGGCCTCTCACCCGCGCAGATCGCCGATTTCAAAGGGCTCAAGGGAGACCCTTCCGATAATATCGCCGGCGTGCATGGCATCGGCGAGAAGACGGCCACCAAGCTTCTGCAACAATTCAAGACCATCGAAGGCATATACGAACATATAGAGGAGGTCGATACGGCAAAGGCCAAGAAAGCCCTGATTGAGGGAGAGGAGGACGCCCATCGCAGCAAGAGGCTGACCACGATAGTCACCGACGCGCCCGTTAAACTCGACCTGGACGCCTGCGCCAGGACAGATTTCGACCGCGCCAAACTAATAGAGCTTTTCCGCGAGCTGGAGTTCACCAAGCTCATGTCCAAGCTGGACGAGATCGGGATGTCAAAACAGGAGGCAAAGCCTGAAACTCAGGCAGTCGACTCCGATTATCGCGTCTTGGATACAGAGGAGTCTTTAAATGAGCTGATAGCGAATTTGAGCAGCGCCGCATCGTTCGCCGTCGATCTGGAGACCAACAGCCTGGACCCGCTGTTCGCCAGCATCGTCGGCCTGTCCTTCTGCATCGACGAGGGCAGGGCATATTACATACCGGTCGGACACCGGACGGGGACGCAGCTGCCTTTCGATAAAGTAAGCGAACGGTTGAGGCCGGTGCTCGCCGATGCGAAGAGGGCCAAGGTCACGCATAACGGTAAATATGATTCGACCGTGCTCATAGAGAACAGTATCGATATATACAACCTGGCGTTCGACACCATGATCGCGGCCTACCTGCTGGGCGAGAAATCGCTCGGACTCAAGGCCCTCGCCTTTAATCGATTGGGTGTAGAGATGACGCCCATAACCAGCCTCATCGGCACAGGGGCTAAACAGCAGACGATGGACTATGTTGCCATAGCTGACGCGGCCAGATACGCCTGCGCCGACGCCGACATGACCCTGCGGCTGGCGCATATCTTTGAAAAGGAGCTTAAAGAGCAGGGGCTCTGGAAGCTGTTCAACGATGTCGAGATGCCGCTCGTGCCCATCCTGCGCGAGATGGAGCGCGCCGGCATAGCGCTCGACGTGGAGTCGCTCGGCGCCATGTCGCAAAGCCTGGGGGAGCGTATGAGCGCCATTGAGGCCGAGGTATATCAGCACGCAGGACAGAAATTCAATATCAACTCTCCACAACAGCTTGGAATGGTTCTATTCGAAAAGCTCGGATTGCCCAGCGGCAAAAAGACTAAAAGCGGCTACTCCACCGACGCCTCAATCTTAGAGGGACTTAAAGGAGTTCATCCCGCCATCGAGCTGATACTGGAGTACCGCCAGCTCTCCAAGCTGAAATCGACCTATGTCGATGCCCTTCCCGCACTTGTGAACCCGAAAACGGGCAGGATACACACTAACTTCAATCAGACGGGCACCACAACCGGCCGCCTTTCATCATCCGATCCCAATTTGCAGAACATACCGATAAAAGGTGAACTTGGATTGCAGGTAAGAAAGGCCTTCGTCGCTGGAAACGGATGCCTGCTGTTAAGCGGCGACTACTCCCAGATCGACCTAAGAGCGCTGGCACACCTATCACAAGACCCCAAACTCCTCGATGCGTTCCGCAAAGGTGACGATATACATCGCGCCACTGCCGCCCAGATATTTAACATACCGCCATCCGATGTGACTCCTGATAAGCGCAGGGTAGCGAAAACGGTCAACTTCGGCGTTATCTATGGCATGAGCGGCTACGGCCTGGAGCAGGCCACCGACCTGTCGCGCGCCGAGGCCTCGCAATTTATCAAGACTTATTTCGATAAATACAAGGGCGTCGCCGATTACATAGAATCGACCAAGCAACAAGCGCGCCAGCGGGGATATGTGGAAACGTTACTGGGCCGCAGAAGGTATATCCCCGATATAAACAATTCGAATGGCCAGATACGCGCGGCAGCAGAACGTATGGCGATAAATATGCCGATACAAGGCACAGCCGCAGACATCACAAAGCTGGCGATGATAATGGTTCAACAGGAGATGGAAAAAGCAGGCTTAGGAGCCAAAGGCTGTCGCATGCTGCTGCAGGTGCACGACGAGCTGGTGTTTGAAGTGCCTGATAACCTTATCGACGATATGAAGAAGCTGGTATTAGAGGTCATGCCAAAAGCATTAAAGCTGGACGTTCCGCTTACTGCCGACGTGAAGGTCGGCGAAAACTGGGGCCAGATGGAATAAGAAATTATCACCCTCACCTAGCCTCTCCCCTCAAGGGAGAGGGAATTTTCAAAGAGGCGCAGGATTTGGTGGTGTCCCCCTGATTCCTTTAAAATCACCCAAGTTTGGGGGACCAAGGGGGTTGGATTAAATGTCATGATGCAGCTCGACCGGATGCTCCAGAAAAAGAGTCCCCTCTGGATTTCCCGATCAAGTCGGGCAATGACAGGGAGTTCAAGTAAGAGGTGTCCTTCCGCGGAATCCTTCCCGTTCAGGGAAGGACCAAGATTGGGGGATAGCAGGGGGTTGATACAGCATGCCTGAGCTTCCCGAAGTCGAAACAATAAAACGAGACCTTGAAACTACAATAGTCGGATTATGCTTCACCGGCGTGACACTACACTGGCCACGGATGCTACAAAACTTAACCCCAGAGGCTTTTAATCGTCGACTTATATCCCAATGTATAGACGGAATAACTAGACGCGGGAAATACCTCATTTTCCAACTTTCGAACGGAGAGACCCTCATTTTACATCTACGGATGAGCGGCTCACTGCGTCTAGACACTGCCTGCAGCTATGATCCTTACATCCGAGCCATTTTCGGTTTTGACAACGGAGCGAATTTATATTTTCGTGACCCGCGCAAGTTTGGAATGATATGGCTGGTTGAAGATGAAAAGCAGGTCGTCGGTAAATTAGGACCCGAGCCACTGGATCAAGATTTCACGTCAGATACGCTTAAATCGATATTGAAAAATCACACAGCACCTATAAAAGCAGTCCTTTGCGATCAAACTGTCATAGCCGGCATCGGCAACATGTATGCCGACGAGGCCCTTTTCGCTGCCTCTATTTATCCAGCAAGAAAAGCCGATAGTCTATCAAATGACGAAATAAAGCGACTCCACTGTACACTCGACACAGTTTTAAAAAAAGCTATCAACAGTGGCGGTGCCAGCATCAGCGATTACCGCCGACCCGACGGAAAATCCGGTGAGGCGCAGTTCGTTTTCAAGGTAGCGCACCAATTAGGAAAGAAGTGCGACAAGTGCGGCACACCCATCGAGCGTATCCCCATACGCAAACGCGGCAGTTATTTCTGCCCCAAATGTCAGAGAAAAAATGATTAAAATTGCATAAAAACATCTTGACAACATGTGCCCACTTGTGGTATTTTAAATTTACGGCGACCTCCTTGGTGGGGCGTCGATGTAGTTAAAAAAGTTTTAAAAATACAAAATCGCTTGGATCGTTCGCGACCGAGACGCCATATTAGGGGTATTATATTAAGCCTTCTCGGTTGCGACTGTGAAGGCTTTTTTAATTCGGCTGATGTAAAAAAGCTATCACAAATCTGATGGGCATCAAGAATACCTGAATAAATCAGTAGGTGTTCAAATATGAGCAAGCAAAATAGCTCTAAACCAAAGATCGGCTTCATCGGCACCGGCACAACCGGCACGGCGCTGGCAGTGAAGTTGCATGCACAAGGCTACCCGATAGTAGCTGCATCAGATAGAACTCTATCCTCCACCCGGCGATTTGCGGACATGGTCCCGGATTGCAGGATATATCAGAAAAATCAAGATGTAGCTGATAATGTTGATCTCACATTTATCACCACCCCGGACGACCTCATAGCTCCGATAGCAGCCAGCCTTAAATGGCACAGCGGACAGAGTGTCGTTCACTGCAGCGGGGCTGCATCGCTTGATATCTTAGCCCCGGCCAGGGAAGACGGTGCAAATACAGGTGCTATTCATCCTCTCCAAACCTTCGCCAGCGTGTCCCAGGCGATCGATAATATACCTGGCTCTACCTTCGGCATAGAGGCCGACGAACCGCTATTCTCGATATTACGAGATATGGCTGTCGCACTAGAAGGAAACTGGGTCAAGCTTAAGCCCGGCGATAAAGTACTATACCATGCAGCAGCCGTGCTCTCCTGTAACTACTTGATAACGCTGGTTAAGTTAGCAACTGACCTCTGGAAATCATTCGGTATGGATCCTGAGCAGGCAACACAGGCTTTGATGCCACTGCTTAAAGGAACTCTAAACAACATCAGCAACATCGGTATCCCCGAATGTCTCACCGGACCTATTGCCCGGGGAGATACGGGCACAATCAGCAAACACATTTCCGCTCTGGAACAATCATCCACTGAAGCCCTATCTGCATACTTGGAGATGGGACTCCAGACTATTCCAGTAGCTTTAGCAAAAGGAAAGATAGATAAAAAGACAGCGGATACCTTGAAGACACTGCTTAAGGAGAAACAGAATGAGAGAGATGCTGAGAGGCAAAATCCATCGCGCGCGAGTTACTGATGCCAATCTGAACTATGAGGGCAGCATAACTATAGATGAGGCGCTCATAGAAGCTGCCGATATATTGCCGTACGAGAAGGTCCATGTCGTTGACGTTGACAATGGCGCCCGGCTCGAAACATATACGATCGCCGGGAAGCGGAATTCCGGAGTCATCTGTTTGAACGGTGCAGCTGCCAGACTTGTACAACCCGGTGACAAGGTGATCATCATCGCATACAACATCGTCACCGAAGAGGAAGCAAAACATGTAAAGCCTAAGCTCGTCTATGTCAACGAGAAAAACAGGATAGTTCAAAAGGAACCTGTTCTGGCATGAGAATTACAGCCAGCCAGATAAAAGAGATGAAGAAGCAGGGCGAGAAGATCGCCATGGTCACTGCTTACGATTATTCCATGGCCAAGCTCGTCGATGAGGCGGGGATGCCTATAATACTGGTTGGCGACAGTCTGGGCATGGTGGTACTGGGATATGAATCCACGATTCCGGTAACGATGGACGAAATGATCCACCACACCAAAGCAGTTGTTCGCGGGACCAAACATGCTTTAATAATTGGTGATATGCCATTTATGACGTATCATATATCAATAGAGGACGCCCTTCGCAATGCAGCCCGTTTTATTCAAGAGGGAGGAGCCCAGGCAGTAAAGCTTGAGGGTGGCGAAACGGTTGCTGAAAAAGTAAGCCGTATTGTAGCAGCCGGTATTCCTGTTCAGGGGCATATAGGATTAACACCACAGTCGATACATCAATTGGGCGGATACAAGGTACAGGGAAAAACCGCAGAAGTTGCAGCTCGCTTACTCAATGACGCTAAAGCACTGGAGAATGCAGGAGCTTTCTCTATAGTGCTCGAGTGTGTCCCCACACCACTGGCAAAGCTGATTACCGAACGAGTCTCCGTGCCGACCATAGGCATCGGCGCCGGGAAACACTGCGATGGCCAAGTGCAGGTAATCAACGACCTTCTAGGAATGTATACCGATTTCGTCCCCAAGCATGCCAAACAATATGCCAAGCTCAGCGAATCCATTTCCATATCAGTCTCCGATTATATATCAGAAGTCAGGTCCGGGAAATTCCCCACGTCTAAGCAGAGTTATGAAATGGACGAAGCAGTGCTTGCACAAATTGAAGCACAGCAGTAAAATTGGTACATTATACGCCAACGCAGGGCAACAGGTTACGGCAATCCATATCTTAAAGGAGGCGCAATGGCTATTTATGTAATGTTAAGCAAACTCACTGTATGGGGCAGGAAGACAGTTAAGGAGCGCCCTCACAGGATCAAAGAAGTAAACAAAGAAGTAGAAGCCATGGGAGCCAAAATATTACAGCAGTATGCCACCCTCGGTGAATATGATTTTGTTAATATACTGGAAGCACCCGATAATGAGACTATCTCCAGAGTAGCGGTAGAGCTGGGCTCTCGCGGAACCCTAGATACCATCACTCTTAGCGCTATGAAGCTCGATGATTTCATTGCTTCACTTCTGCCACCCAAAAAGAAATAGCCCTTACAATCTGAATATTAGATCTGACATCCATCAATGAAATGAAAGTAATAGAGAAAGCACAACAGCTAAAAGCACATCGCGAGAAATTAATAGGATCCGTAGGGTTTGTACCTACTATGGGATACCTCCACGAAGGGCACCTGACCTTGATTCGCCGTGCCCGCACCGAAAACCTTTCGGTAGTTGTCAGTATATTTGTTAATCCCACTCAATTCGGCCCTACTGAAGACTTTGTTTCATACCCACGCGACACTGAACGCGACCTTGCCATGCTGCAGAAGGAAAAAGTAAATCTGGTCTTCATGCCCACTCCCGAAGATATTTATCCCGAGGGATTTAACAGCTGGGTAGAGGTCAAAGATATCACCGACAGGCTGGAAGGCGAGATCCGTCCCGGCCATTTCAAAGGTGTTACAACTGTAGTAGCTAAGCTGTTTAATATCGTAGAGCCCGATAAAGCGTATTTCGGCCAGAAGGATGCCCAGCAACTGGCAGCCATCCAGAAAATGGTGAATGACCTGAACATGAACGTAAAGATAGTGGCGGTCCCAACCGTACGCGAACCCGACGGACTCGCTATGAGCAGCCGTAATATCCATCTCAACCCTGAGGAACGCAAAGCAGCTGTAGTATTATGGCAGGCGCTTAGCCTAGCACGGGGGCAGTGGGAGAACGGACAAAGGGATGCATCCCAGTTACGGAGTGAAATGTCAGCTCTTATACAAAAGGAACCGCTGGCTGCAATCGATTATATAAGCGTAGCGGACCCGCAGACACTCGTGGAATTAGATATGATCAACCGCACAGCGCTGGTCTCCATGGCAGTCAAGATCGGCAAAACGCAGCTTATCGATAATGTCCTACTCGGTGGATAGAGTCTTCATCCCCGATTAACCACACACCTAATGGCTATTGTCTAAATCCTTATTGACACTGTTGATAATGTCCTCGACATTGGGTTGACCTTCCTGCGCCCGTCTCTTTCGCCACTGCAGCGTCTCCCATCCGAACGCTACCGTACCGATGATCAGTACAGCGATTAGAAAAATCATAGTATTTGTATGTATTTCATCAGGCAAGCTAGGTAAATAAGCAACAAGGCATAAGATCGAGAGGGAGAAAATAATTAAATAAGAAATAGCTGCTATCCAGTACCGTAGCTCCTTGGGGCCCTTAAATTTATTCTTCCCTTTTAAACTAGCGAACAATACTTTGTCTTTCATAGTCCACCTCTATTCCACCATAGCAGCATTCGATTGTATAAATAATACTACATTGCATGCAAAGCTCAAATTATCTAGCCATTCTTAGGTGGTAGCACTTTTCCCATCGGACGCATCTTACGTTTGCGGTGATACGGGGGGACTTTGCCTGTCCACAATCCCTTGAAAAACTTCATATCAAGCAGGTGCCTCTTGTCCGAGATATCCAGTAAGTCTTTTGATATATTATTCTCAAAATATGCCACTTCCACATGTTTACCCATGTTTTTTACAGCCTGCAAGGCATAAGCATAATCAGAATCACCGCTCACCAGCACAGCAACATCATATAGATTGTTCCACGCAAAATGCAGTAAATCCGTCGCAAGCATTACATCAACACCCTTCTCCACCGCCACCCCCTGCGATAATTTCGTAGTCCCCAGCCTAACCTCCAGATACTGCGTCTCGCGCAGAGCGTTCAGAAAATCCTGCTGCTCGCGAATTCCATCTGCTCTGACACTCGAACTCTGTAATATATTATAGTAATATGTGCGGAACAGGAAACGATTCCCGCACAGTCTATTAGCGAACTCGGCGAAATTGATGTCGTGGCGTCCAAAATTCGAGCGTAACGCATGATAAAGATTACTGCCGTCAATGAAAATAGCCACTCGACTTTCCATAATTGCCTCCTGAACTAGATGCTATACTATTTCGCTGGTATGTGCAACTCTTTAACGAAGAACATCATTCCGACCATAGCCAGACCGGACATCGCAGCGCCAAAGTAGAATGCCGCTGATGGATTAATCTTATCCCATAACACTCCGGCGATGACGCTAGCAAGAAGCACAGCAAACCCGACCATGCCATGGTACAGCCCATATGCCACCCCTCGCCTCCGTGGCGGAACAATATCACAAACGAACGCCTTGCTCACCCCATCAGCCAAGCCGCTGTAAAGCCCATAAGTAACAGTGATCAAGACAATATGCCAAACTTCAGATGCAAGCGCCAGCCCTATATAGGTACCTACATATATGCCCCACCCTGCGATGATAAGCCATTTCCGCCCCACTCTATCCGAGAGTTTACCTACAGGGTAGGATACTATAGCATAGATTAGCTTGAATATAATGAGCATTAGGAAGATATAAAACAATGCTATACCAACATTGTTGGCTCGCAGGACGAGAAAGGCATCGGCGGAGTTGCCCAGGTTAAACAACGTCATTACTATGAGAAATATCACAAAGCGTTTATCCAATACCTTTGGCTGAGGTATATGGTTAGCAGCTTCACGCTCCGCACGGGATGCTCTCTTTTCCTTAACAAAGAAGACTATAAGGAATACCGCTACCGCCGCCGGTATCACCCCGATAATGACCAGCCAATGGAAGACTCCTGGAGTGATCAACACTGTATCAGGGCCAAGAAGAAAGTATATTACAATTGCAGCAATGGCAATGCCTACCATAGCGCCGAAGCTATCCATCGCCTTCTGAAAGCCGAAGCCGCGTCCTGCCGTTCCATCAGTGGTACAATCAGCAATTAGGGCATCGCGGGGCGCGATGCGTATGCCTTTGCCTGTGCGCTCGAGTACGCGAATGACCATCGCCGATCCCCAGCTTGAAGCAATCAGCAGAAATGGCTTGACGATTGTAGACAATCCATACCCTGCAGCGGTCATCCATTTGTGTTCGCCGATCTTGTCGCTGAACCAGCCGCTGGCTATCTTGAAGATATTTGCAGCGCTATCGCCCATTCCCTCGATCAAGCCAATAAGAGATGTACTAACACCTAATACACTTGATAAGAAGAGTGGGAATGCAGCAAATATCATCTCACTTGAGACATCCGTGAAGAAACTCACCCAGCCGAAAACAAAGACGTTGCGGCTCATCCCGAGGCGTTTTCTCTGTTTGCTGTCAGTTTGTTGCATGCGCTGTTTCTTTAGCTAGTTAAAGTAGTATACACTACACAGAGCTACATTATAAAGACCTGCAGCCTCAAATCTTGCCCATACGACATACAGGTTGTATACTTACCACGCTATGTATAATGATACTATCGCTGCTATATCGACACCTATAGGAGAGGGCGGTATCGGCATCGTGCGTCTAAGCGGCCCGGAAGCGCTATCGATAGCAAGCAAGCTATTCACAGAAAAGCTGGCGGACCATCGCGTTGTTCACGGACATATAATCGATCCAAATACCAAGGAGATTGTAGATGAGGTATTAACCTGCTACATGGCGGCACCACATACCTACACGGCAGAAGATGTGGTTGAGATAAACTGCCACGGCGGCCCCATACCACTGCAAGCGATATTGGAGTTATTACTCAAGCACGGCGCGCGGCTGGCAAATCCCGGAGAGTTCACCCTGCGAGCGTTCCTTAACGGCAGGATCGACCTGGCGCAAGCGGAATCAGTCCTCGACATCATCCGAGCTAAAACAGCGGCGAGCCTTAGAGTCGCCATGCAGGGCCTCAAGGGAAACCTGTCGAGTTCTATAAAATCAATTCGTACCGATCTGATGAATGCGCTGGCCTATCTCACTGCCAGAATCGACTTCCCTGAAGATGAAATCGATGAGCAGAACATAATCCCAATACTCAAGGAGGCTCATGATAAACTGCAAAAAATCGCTGATAGTGCAGATCAAGGTATCATATACCGGCAGGGAATAAAGACCGCTATTGTCGGACGGCGTAATGTGGGCAAGTCCAGCCTGCTGAATCGTTTGCTGAAACAGAACCGCGCCATCGTAAGCCCAGTTCCGGGAACAACTAGAGACACTCTTGAAGAAATTGTAAATATTCAGGGAGTGCCATTTGTGTTAGTCGACACTGCAGGACTGGCTGCACATCATGGTTTAGTGGAATCTCTCGGAGCTGAACGGAGCCGCGAAGCCATAATTAAAGCTGATTTTGTACTACTTGTTATCGATTCCAGTGTTCCTCTTCGCAGCACCGATAAAGATATCATCAATATGCTTTCAGAGAAATCCGTGCTGGTAGCAGCGAACAAAAGTGACCTGAAAAGAAAGGCTAAGCTTAATGATATCCCATTCGAAATAGTATATGTTTCCGCACTTACCGGAGAAGGTATTGATCAACTGGAAAATAGAATGGCAACGTCCGTCCTCGGAGGTAAGGTCTTATCTTCAGATTTGCTTCTCGTTTCCAACCCAAGGCACAAGGCCTGCCTGGAGCAGGCGATAAAACATCTCGATCAAGCTCTTGCTAGTATTGATTCGCAAATACCCGACGACTTTGTGACAATTGATCTTACATCCGCATTGAATGCTCTAGGCGAGATAACCGGCGAGACTGTTAACGATGAACTTCTAGAGATAATTTTCAGTAATTTTTGTATCGGCAAGTAAGATAATCATGAATAGAGAGTGTAATATGATTTGCCTTGACAGTGTTCAAAGCTGTTGTTATAATCTCTCGTGCTGAGGGGATATAGCTCAGCTGGGAGAGCGCTGCGTTCGCATCGCAGAGGTCGAGGGTTCGAATCCCTCTATCTCCACCAAGAATTTATATAGCGCTAACCGTTCAGGATTAAATATCTTGCTGGTAGCTTCGGAGGTGGTAGGCAGTAAAATTGGGGATCGTGCCCGAACAGTAGGAATGCCCCTGTAGCTCAGAAGGATAGAGCAGCGGTTTCCTAAACCGTTTGTCGGGCGTTCGAGTCGCCCCAGGGGTACCATAAAAGCAACAGCGAAAGCAGATTTAATCCTAACGAGACTTGTGAGAAAAAGGACCATTGTAAATAGGGACGTCTGAGGTTAACTCGGAGGTACCATAAAGGGAGTGAGAAGTATGAGATGTACAGCAATACTAGGTGCCTCGAAGCTTGGTAAAGGGCCCTGGCGTCCAGGGAAAAAGATTACCGCAATTGCGTTCATGGGTGGCTGCGAAATAGATCTCAGACAGGCTGAGCTTGAGGATGGTGTGACAGAAGTAAACGCAACTTCTGTATTGGGGGATGTCAATATTGTAGTTAATCGGGATATCCCGGTAACCATGTCCGGACTATCACTTTTAGGATCAAGAAATATGGCACGCTCGAAAGAGCTGATTCCCAGCCTGAATGCGAAAAAGTCCATCCGCGTGAAGACAACCTGCATCTTGGGCGGATGTTACGTAACCGAGTTCAGCGAATACGAGGAGAATTGGACTTAATTAAGCCTCCCAAACGGCGTATTCAGTACGGTAACCATTTGTAGTGTGTATCGTACATAGTATAGTACTGTAAGGAATAATAGTTATTATTCAAGAAAGAGGATGGAGAGCTGAGACGCGATTGAGAGGCCGCAGTGTCCTCGGTTCTGAAGCTGCAAGAGAATTCGGCCATAACTAAGGCCTCAGCAGCTTAAATAATAGGGGTGTAGCTCAGTTGGTAGAGCAGCGGTCTCCAAAACCGCAGGTCGAGGGTTCGAGCCCTTCCGCCCCTGCCATAAGCCGAGGTGGTGGAACTGGTAGACACGCCATCTTGAGGGGGTGGTGGGCGAAAGCCTATAGGAGTTCGAGTCTCCTCCTCGGCACCATATGCGGAAGTAGTTCAGTGGTAGAACGTCTCCTTGCCAAGGAGAAGGTCGTGGGTTCGAACCCCATCTTCCGCTCCAAGAAAATCATTACCCGATATGACGGGGTTATTTTGGCGACGTGGCCAAGAGGTTAAGGCGGGGGTCTGCAAAACCCCTATTCGGCAGTTCGAATCTGCCCGTCGCCTGTTTTGAAAGTATCATGATGATTCACTATAAAATCGGGGTGCTTATAGTCACCCCGATTTTTATCTTTAACAACCGGATGTCGATCGAACGCCGAGGTGGCGGAATGGCAGACGCGAGGGACTTAAAATCCCTTGGGCATTAGCTCGTGCGGGTTCGAGTCCCGCCCTCGGCACCAGGTGAGATTTTGCTGTAAGCATATTCACAAGCGTTATTAGTAAAAGTAAAGGAACTGTACAATGCCACTGTACCCAGGCTTTGAGGATGCAATAAAACCGAAAACTATCGCTGTGGTAGGGGCTTCCAGAAAGCCCTTATTATTTGGAGATTTTGTAGCGAACCTGCAACGCGCCGGATTCCCCGGCCGTATTTACCCAGTAAATCCAAAAGCAGCGGACGAGAAGATACACGGACTCAAAGCATACCCAGACCTCGTCTCGATACCCGACCACGTCGATCTGGTCACCGCCACTGTACCGGCAAAAGACATCATCCCTATGCTGGAGGATTGCATCACCGCCAATATAAAGAATGTCCAGATTTTCACAGCCGGGTTCAAGGAATCGGGCGAGGCGGAGGGAATAGCGCTTGAGGAAAAACTCAAAGAGATCGCAACAAGGGGTAAGATTAACGTACTAGGACCTAACTGCATGGGCCTCCATATACCGGCATCACGCATAACAACATGGGAGTGGCTCAATCCGGATCCCGGCAGCGTCGGCGTCATAGCTCAGAGCGGTGGCCATGCCGGCATCTTCGTAGTCGAATCATCCGACTACGGCATCCGAGTCAGCAAGATCATGAGCTTCGGCAACGCCACCGTTATCGACAGCGTTGACCTTCTGGAATACCTGGCCAACGACCACGAGACCAAAATCATCTGCATATATCTGGAGGGAGTCAAGGATGGGAGCAAGCTCATTAAGCTGGTCAGGGAAATCAACAAGACCAAACCCATCATTATCTGGAAGGGTGGCACAACGCCCAGCGGCGCCCGCGCCGCAGCCTCACACACCGGATCGCTCGGTGGCGAACAGCAGGTCTGGGATGCATTCTTCAGACAGACAGGAGCGGTAAGGGTAGAGGGGATAGAAGAACTGCTGAACCAAGTGATGACATTCCTTCACCTGCGACCCCCCGCTGGCAACCGCTTGGCTTTGATTGCCGGAGGCGGAGGCAACAGCGTAGCCTGCTCCGATGTCTGCGACCAGAACGGCCTGGTGCTGCCTGCGTTCTCCGAAAAGACACGCAAGGAACTGCTTAAGTTTATAGTCTCAGAAGGAACCATCACCCGCAACCCCATCGATATCGCTTTTGCAATGATAGACCTCGATGTATTGATGAAATCCTTGGAGCTATCTGCAGCCGATCCCAATATCGACTTCGTCGTGTTCGCCCTGCCGCCCGGAGTCATACTCCTGGGCGCCAGCAAACACAACAAGAAAGAGAATATCCCGTTTGAGGATGCGATCAAAAAGCACACCAAGCTCGTGCTCGAAACACTTACTAAATTCGACCGCGAGAATGCATCAGGCAAACCGCTTGTAGTGGTGCTTCAGGGAGGCTTAATCCGCTTTCTGCCGGGGCAGCGCGAGCAGCTCAGAATCGAACTAATAAACGCTGGAATACCCACCTATTTCTCTCTGGAGCAAGCCAGCCGCGCCATCGGAAAGTTCCTAAAACACCACGAGTATTTAGATTATAATAAGCATATCAAGATGTAAAGAAGGCAATTTCAATGAAACAAATATTCAAAAGACTGGGTATCTTCATAGAAAATAAAAGGCTTCTATTAATCATTCTTGGCTTTGTCTTGATAGTCCCTGCGATACTAGGCGCACAGAATCTCAAGATGGAGACAGGGTTTTCTACATTTATCTCAGAGGATTCTCCCGAATATCAGGACTATGCAAGATTTACCAACCATTTCAGCGACAACGTACTCGCCGTTTTAATCACCGGCGATGACATCACCCAGCTTCTGGATCCAGTGAACTTAGCTGCAATGGAGACCATCGAAGACGAGATGGGCAGTAACCCCGATGTTCTGAGCACTATAGGTCCGGCTTTCTTTTTAAAGCAAGTGATGTACCAGCAGTCCGGAACCCCCACGCTGCCTGGCGACACACAAACTGCGCTTTATATAGTTACAGACCCCGCGACTAGTGAAATCCGCGCCGAATTTTCAGGCGTATTCCCTGACAAGCAACATGCCCTCATCGCAATAACCTTGGAGGGAGAGCTTCCTCAGAAAGACGAGGCCGATATCGTCAAGGCGGCACGTGAAACAGTCGATCAGTCTGGATTGCAGGGTGTCGACCACATAGTCACAGGCGCACCAACCATATGGTCCTCTATAAACGATCTCATGATGAGCAGCATGAAGGCTATGATGCTGGTATCGATAGGCCTTATGCTGCTGATCCTGGCCCTTATCTTCATCGTCCGCGGATTCTTTGCCTGGCGCTGGCTCCCATTAGGGGTGGTCTTCATCGGCATCATCTACACATTCGGCATAATGGGGGTGCTCAGCATCCCGATAACTATGGTCACCATGTCGGTCTTCCCCATCCTGATAGGGCTGGGAGTGGACTACGCAATACAATTCCACAATCGCTATGACGAGGAATCACGACGCGGCGAGACCGTGAAAGAGGCCATTATAGATTCGGTCACACACATAGGCCCGGCGATAGGGGTGGCCATTATTACCGCCTGTCTGGGATTCGCCGCACTGTACTTCTCACCCGTCCCGATGATCAGGGACTTCGGCTCAATGCTAATCATCGGCGTCGTTGCATGCTATATCCTGGCGATTTTCTTCCTGCTGGCCATACTTTACAACCACGACCACTATAAGGAATCAAACAAAAACAAGAAGAAGAATCTAAGAAAGAGCGTACTAATAGGCTCTTTAATCGCCATAGTCGCCGCCTATATCGGCATTGCATCCACCCTGTGCTTAGCCGACCCCTCGCTAGGCGACTACAAAGATATTCTAACGATCACCGCAATAGCTTTCACGACAGTGGCACTGTTTTCAATTGCGACGGCTGTCTTCCGTCGAATGCGCGCCAAACCTTCTTCTCAAAAGAGCAAGGTCGCATCCGCAAAGGAATACAAGGGCTTCGTCGAGAAAGGGCTACACAGGCTGGCGCCGCGGATTATTAAGAGCCCGGTTGTGATTCTACCCATCGCCTTAGCTCTGACCATAGCAGGCGTCATCGCTGACGGGCACATAGCGACCGAGACCGACGAGATGAAATTCATTTCACAGGATATTCCCGTTATTAAGGACATGTTGACCCTACAGAAGATATCCGGCGGATTCATCTCCGCTAACATCCTCGTGGAGGCTGACGACATTGCTCAGCCCGCTACACTGGAATGGATTCTGCAGTTAGAGTCACAAATTATGAGCAACCAAGCGGAGGCTGTCAGGAGCACGAGCAGTATAGCCGACACTATAACCATGATGGCTGCCGGAGGGAGCATACCACAGGATCCATTGCAAATTAAAGGTATCATCACATCATTGCCGCCGCAGATCGCCGGCAACCTGATAACATCCGATTCTAGAGCTGCAAATATCATTGTCAGCCTTAATGGAACTAGTACGGGGGATCAATCAAGACAGCTTGTAGCAGTATTGAAGGGTTACATCGGCGAACCGCCTTCAGGGGTCAGCGTTGCGGTTACTGGCTTTCCGGTCATCGGGAACAAGATGTTTGATTCACTCACCGGCGGCCGCATGGAAATGACGTTCATCAGCATAGGCATGGTATTCGGCGGCCTTCTCATCCTGTTCAGATTCAGAATAATACGCGCCCTGATGGCCACATTGCCTATAGCGCTTATCTTAGGATGGTCCAGTGGCATAATGTACCTATTAGGTATCAAGTACACTCCAACGACCTCCACACTCAGCGCCCTCATCATCGGCATAGGGATAGAATTCACCATCCTGCTCATGATGCGTTACTATGAAGAGCGCGGCAACGGCGAGGAACCATTTATAGCTATGGTAACGGCCATGACCAAGATCGGCCGCGCCATCGTGGCCTCCGGGCTCACCGTCATCGGCGGCTTTGGAGCATTGCTGATCGCCAGGGATTTTCCAATCTTGGTTGACTTCGGCGTTGTGACCATGATCAACGTCACCTTCGCCCTGATAAGCACGCTGTTCGTACTACCGCCGCTCATCGTATGGATTGACTCCTGGCAAAGCAGGAAGGAACTGAAAGCGCGCCGCGCGGGCAAGCGCCATGCAAAGGCAAAAGCCAAACAGCCGTCGGAATTACCTGCAGTCGAATAGCAGTTTCGCAATTATCTACAATTTAACTGGCTAACTGGCCTGACAGTGCTACTGCATCTAATAATTAGCTGTGTATAAAGGATAAAATATGCCACCAGTACAAAAGCTGACACAGGTGCAGATAAATAACTACATCAGAGAGAATAAGCCGTTGCCGTCGGGATTGACCAGTATCAATGGGTACATCTATCTCCGGGGCTACCAGCATCCGCTGCCAGTGGGACTGACTAATATCGGGAGCGACATTGACCTCAATAGTTATCAATATCCGTTACCAACAGGGCTGAAAAGCATCGAAGGCAACATCGACCTTTGGGATTACTCATATCAATTACCATCGGGACTGAAAAATATTGGGGGTAACATCGACCTCCGGGGATACCAGCATCCGTTGCCGTCGGGATTGACCAGTATCAATGGCCGCGTCCGTCTCCAACGCTATCGGCATCCGCTGCCACCGGGGTTGACTAATATCGGGAGTAACATCTACCTCCGTGGTTATCAGCATCCGTTGCCATCAAGACTGGTCAGCATCGGAGGTAACATCTACATTCGGGGTTATCAGTATCCATTACCAGTAGGGCTAACTAATATCGGAGGCAACATCGACCTCGGAGGTTACCCATATCTATTACCAGCGGGACTGAAAACGATCGGAGGTGACGTCGACCTCCGAGGGGGTTACCCATACACACTACCAGAGGGATTGACTAGTATCGGCGGATGTGTCTATCTCCGAGGGTACCGGCATCCGCTCCCGAAGAGCTTGACTAGTTCTGGCGGATATGTCTACCCTGAGACTTATTCGTACCCGCTGCCACCGGGGCCCAAAATAATAATGGGAGAATAAAGCTGGTATTTTTGACATTGATGCAATCTGTTTCCCGTAGGGGCGATTCATGAATCGCCCCTTTTATTTGAGCTTATCTAAGAGTTCCTGAGGAAGTTTCTTTAATTTGGCCAGCGCCTTAGAGCTGGTGAGGTCTGTGTATAACGGTGTGATTGATATTTTATCCTCGGTGAATGCCTTAACATCGGTGCCTTCCTCAGGCTGCCATTGAGGCTCCCCCCTCACAATCCAGTAGTACTCCCTCTTGCCGTCATGCCCCTCAACAACCTTGTCGCCGAAACTCCTGCGCCCAAGCTTTGTAACCTCTATACCCCGAATTTTCTCAAAGGGCAGATTGGGCAGGTTCACATTCAACAGCACTTCCCTGGGAAGCTCTCCCATCTGTTGAGCCAGAATCCCCGCCAGCTTAGCAGCCACCTCAAAATGAACATCCTTCAAAGCACCTACCGATACAGCTATCGAGGGAATGCCTTTAAAGTACCCCTGCAGGGCAGCACCTACGGTTCCGGATAAAAGCACGTCATCACCGAGATTGGCCCCCTCGTTTATCCCTGAGAATACAAGATCAACCTTCTCAGAGAGAAGACGGCCTAACGCCAGGATCACGCAATCGGCGGGAGTGCCTTCTACTGAATAGCTTGGCACTCCCTCCAGCGGTGACCTGACCTTTCTCACGCGGAGCGGATGGTGCAGCGTCATCGAGCTGCCCACAGCACTCTGCTCACGGTCAGGTGCTACGATTACAACATCACCCACCTTGCTCAGCTCTTTGGCAAGTAACCATAGCCCCCTAGCGTAGAAACCATCATCATTTGTGACCAGTATTTTCAAGACTTCAATGCCTCTTTGACCAAAGCTCCAATAGTCGCCGGGCTGGAAGAGACTTTAACCCCAACCGCCTTCAGAGCAGCAACCTTCTCCGCCGCAGTCCCCGAGCTGCCGGTGATTATAGCGCCGGCATGTCCCATCCGCTTGCCGGGCGGTGCGCTGCTGCCTGAGATGAACGATACCACCGGCTTGTTCATCTTAGTCTTAATAAACTCCGCAGCCTGCTGCTCTGCGGTGCCGCCAATCTCTCCGATGAGCACCACCAGATGCGTATCGGGATCTTTCTGGAACAGCTCCAGCATGTCCACGAACGTCGTCCCAATCAGAGGATCGCCGCCGATGCCAACGCAGGTCGACTGTCCAATTCCCTGATCCGTCAGCTGGGCCACCGCTTCATAGGTGAGCGTGCCGCTGCGCGATACGACTCCCACATTGCCCGGCTTGCTTATATCCCCAGGCATCAGACCGATCTTGCACTTATATCGCGGCGCTATCAACCCCGGACAGTTAGGCCCGATCAGCCTCGTCTTCTTATTTCTAAGATAACCGAGCACGGTGACCATATCCAGCGTCGGGATGCCGTCCGTTATGCAAACTACCAGCGCTATCCCGGCGTCTGCCGCCTCGATTATCGCTTCGGCAGCAAAGGCCGGCGGTACGAATATCATGCTGGCATTGGCACCTGTTTCCTTCACCGCTTGATCAACATAATTGAACACCGGCACTCCCTCGAGGGCAGTGCCCCCTTTGCCCGGTGTGACCCCAGCCACCACCTTGGTGCCGAAAGCCATGCACCTTTTAGTATGAAAGCTGCCCTCGTTGCCAGTTATACCCTGAACAAGCAGCTTGGTATTTTCATTTACTAGTACACTCATTCTAACCCCCTATTATATTCAAGAAAGACTTAATATCGCGTAGATTCCGCAAACCAGCGCTACAGCGACACACAGCGCAGCGCTGAATTCTTTCCAAGATTCATGTTTCCGCATTGCCGAGAAGAATATAGCCCCGCCGACGACAAGAAAGCCCACACTGACCCCGAAGCGGGCATCGAACTGATGGAAATTACAGAGGCCTATTACTCCGATCGCTACAGAAATAAGCCCTACGGAGAGCGGCCCGCTGACTTCAACACCGTCAAAACCCGCCCAGAGTATAATCATAAAGGCAATGCTTGCCACCAGCAGTATTATCTCGACAGTCATGCCTTCACCTTCCTCACAAATTAACCGGCCTTGCCCTTAGCCGCCGCTACTACTTTAGCCGCAGCCTCATCCAGATCGTTAGCCAGAATCACTGGCAATCCGGAATCGGCAAGCAACTTCTTTCCTTCATCTTTATTGGTGCCGCGCATCCGCACAACTATCGGCACCTTGATCTTTTGCTGTTTCGATACCGCGATCATGCCCCGTGCGATGATATCGCAGCGCAGTATGCCGCCGAAGACGTTCACCAGCACCGCCTTCACATTGGCATCGGAGAGCATGATGGTCAAAGCTTTGACCACCTGCTCATCGCTGGCCCCGCCGCCGACATCGAGGAAGTTGGCCGCTGTGCCTCCCTTGAGCTTGATTATATCCATCGTAGCCATGGCAAGGCCGGCGCCGTTGACCATGCATCCGACGCTTCCATCCAGCTTGATATATGTCACGCCCGCCTTGGCCGCCTCCAGGTCCAGCGGATTTTCCTGCGACGGGTCGCGCAAATCAGGGTAATCCTTATGGCGGAACAGCGAGTTGTCGTCAAGGTTCAGCTTGCCATCCAATGCCAGTATCCTGCCGTCCTTGGTAATTACCAGAGGATTGATCTCCGCAAGCGAGGCGTCCTTCTCGCGGAACAAGCGGAACAAGCCATCTATCAATTGACCGGCCGGTCTTATCAGCTCCGCCGGCATATTCAGCCCATAGGCCAGCTTGCGCCCAAGGTAGGACTGAAAACCAGAGGCCGGATCGACGTGCACCTTGAGTATCTTCTCCGGCGTCTTGGCCGCCACTTCCTCTATATCCATGCCGCCGGCCTCGCTGGCCATGATCACCGGCATCCTCCTTGCCGAATCGATTACTATACTTAAATAAAGTTCTTTGGCGATCCCCATCGCCTCCTCAACCAGCACCTTATGAACGGGCACGCCATCCGCCGATGTCTGGTGCGTCACCAAGCGCATCCCGATTATCTGGCCGGCTATCTTCTCCGCCTCATCGGGATTCTGCGCGATCTTAACCCCTCCGGCTTTCCCACGACCGCCCGCATAAACCTGAGCCTTTATCACCACCGGACCGCCCAGCTCTGTAGCTATCTTCTTCGCCTCTGCCGGCGTTGATGCCACGCTCCCCTTAGGCACAGGGACTCCGTACTTAGCGAAGATCTGTTTAGCCTGGTATTCGTGGATCTTCAAAGTTCAAACCTCCTTATACTATTGTTTATCTATATAACATTCAATTGTAGCAACCGAACAGGCTACAGGCCGATCCTTATTTCGACAACCCGTCAGACATAAAAAAGCGGAGGGGATGGGATTCGAACCCATGGTCCTGCAGAGCAGAACGGCGGTTTTCAAGACCGCTACCATAAACCACTCGGACACCCCTCCCACCCCCAATAGTATACATCGACTATTCAATCACATCAAAACCTGTATACGGGCGCAGAGCCTCCGGCACGATTATGCTGCCATCAGCCTGCTGATAGTTCTCTATTATCGCGATCATAACACGTGGCAGCGCCAGCCCTGAGCCGTTGAGCGTGTGGACAAATTGCGGTTTTGCCCCCTGCTCCGGGCGGAAGCGGATATTGGCACGCCGCGCCTGGAAATCGATGCAGTTGGAGCAAGAGCTGACCTCAAGCCACTCCTTGCAACCTGGAGCCCACATCTCGATATCGTACGACTTGGCCGAGGCGAATCCGATGTCGCCGGTACATAGCGACAGCACGCGATACGTAAGCCCTAAACGCTTGCACACATCCTCGGCGTTATCAACGAGTTTCTCTAATTCATCGTACGACGTTTCTGGCAAGGTGAATTTGTACATCTCAACCTTATCGAACTGATGGCCGCGTTTGATGCCCCTGGTGTCTTTTCCCGCCGACATCTTCTCGCGGCGGAAGCAGGCCGTATGGGCTACATAGTATATAGGCAGCGTGTCCTGAGGAAGTATTTCATCACGGAAGAGGTTTGTCAGCGGCACCTCGGCGGTGGGCACGAACCAGTAATCCTCCTCCGCATCGTGATAAAGGTTGTCGGCGAACTTGGGCAGGTTGCCTGAGCCATACATGCATTCCTGCTTCACCATGAACGGAGGTAAAAGCTCCGTGTAGCCATGTTCTTTTACGTGCAGATCGAGCATGAAGTTGATGACCGCCCGCTGCAGCTGCGCCCCCCTGCCCTTGAGCACATAAAAACGGGTGCCAGATAACTTGACACCCCTCTCAAAATCTATGATATCCAGCGCCTCGCCCAGATCCCAGTGCGGCTTCGGATCAAACTCGAATCTCTTTTGCTGGCCCCACTGGCGGATAACCTTGTTATCCTCAGCTCCTGCTCCTACCGGAACGCTCCGATGCTGAATATTCGGTATGCGGAGCAGCTGGTCATACAGCTCTTTTTCTATCGATGCCACCTGCTCATCGAGGGCTTTGATGCGATCCCCGATCTGCCGCATCTCTTCAATGAGCGCCGGCGGCTTCTCACGCTTCCGCCCGATCTCCTTGCTGACCTCGTTGCGCCTGGCTTTCATTCCTTCGACTTCGACCAGCAAGCCGCGGCGGCGTTCGTCTAACGCAAGGATATCATCGATGGAATCACCTGAATGACGGTTACGCAGGGCCTCCCGAACCACATCGGGATTTTCGCGGACGAATTTTATATCGAGCATATCGCTTCTGCTTTTAAACTGTTACTTTGATTTTAGCTGTGGGAAAAGTATAACTTCTCTGATAGATTGTTGTCCAGTAAGAAGCATCACCAAACGGTCGATGCCGACGCCGAGCCCGCCGGTGGGCGGCATGCCGTGCTCCATGGCAACGATGAAATCTTCCTGATACCTCTCCGCCTCCTGATCGCCGAACTTGACCCGCCACTCCTCCTGCAGGTTGAAACGAGCGGCCTGCTCCTGCGGATCGTTCAGCTCAGTGAAGGCGTTGGCAATCTCGATACCGGAGACGAAGGCCTCAAAACGCTCGACCAGCCTGTTATCTCCCTCCTTGCACTTGGCCAGAGGAGATGTTTCTGCGGGGTAATCATACAAGAATGTGGGCTGGATCAGCTTTGGCTCAATATATGTAGAGACCAGCTTATCGATAAGATACGCAGGGCTTAAGGTCTCATCTGTTTCAATGCCCTTGTTCTTTATCGCTTCGCGTAATTTGGAGGACTCATCATAGTCCAAGAAATCGATCCCGCACCCTTCTTTTATCGCATCCCTGAGGGTTATACGTTTCCATGGCGGCTTAAAATCAATCGTGTGTTCCCCGAACTTGACTTGAGTTATGCCGATGACATCGGCCGCGACCTTCGCGACCATTTCCTCCAGCATCTTCATCACATCGTTGTAATCGGCATAGGCCTCATAGCTCTCCATCATGGTAAACTCGGGGTTATGCTTGGTCGAGATGCCCTCATTCCTGAACACGCGCCCGATCTCATAAACCTTCTCAAACCCGCCTACGATCAGTCGTTTGAGATAGAGCTCGAGTGCTATGCGCAGATATAGATCCTCGTCCAGAGCATTGTGATGCGTAACGAACGGACGGGCCCTGGCGCCGCCGGGGACGGAGTGCAACACAGGGGTCTCCACTTCAATGAAGCCGCGACCTTCCATAAAGCGCCGCACGGACGAGACGACACGGCTCCGAACCGAGAAAATATTCCTGACCTCCTCGCTGGATACGAGGTCAAGGTAGCGCTGGCGGTAGCGTTTCTCCACATCGTGGAGCCCGTGCCATTTCTCAGGCAGGGGTTGCAGCGACTTGGCTAGCATGGTAAGATCGTGCACTTCCAGCGTTATCTCACCGGTGCGTGTCTTGAATACCTTGCCGCTCACTCCCATAAAATCGCCGATGTCGAACAGCTTGACCAGATCGATTTTGTCTTCCGACAGGTGCCCCTTGCCAAGATAAAGCTGAATCTTGCCGAACGAATCACGGATATCCATAAAAGTAGCCTTGCCCATGCCACGAACAGCAATAATGCGGCCGGCAAGGCTTACTTCTGCTTCTTCCCCCTGTTCGAAAATGGTAATCGCTTCTTTAGTGGTATGACTGCGGTGATATCTCTGCGGGTAAGGGTTTAACTGCTTATCTTCTCGTAATTTCCTAAGCTTTTCCAGACGCTGATTGGTTATGTCATCGATGCGGGACACTATTTTATCTCCACGATCTTAAGTTTGAGCTTCCCAGCCGGGGCCTCAAACTCAACTTCATCTCCCACCTTCCTGTTTAATAATGCTTTCCCCATCGGCGATTCATTAGATATCTTGCCCTCGCTGGGATCTGCCTCAGCACTTCCTACAATGGTGTAATTCGCTTTATTGCCATCTTCAGGCTTAACCACCACCTTGCTCCCCAGCTCAACAAGGCCGCCCTTTTTCTTCACTTCCTCGTGGTGGATAATTACTGCGTTCTTTATCATCCTTTCAATATCGAGGATCCTCCCTTCGACGAAGCCCTGCTCATTCTTAGCTTCCTCATACTCGGGAGAAACTACGGCACTGCGAGATTCCTTAGCTTCCTGGATTTTTTCAGCAATCTCCTGGCGCCGTACAGTTTTAAGATGATCCAGCTCTTCTTCTAGTTTTTTTAGACCCTCAGGGGTAAGGAAAATCTCTTTCTCAGACATCCTAACCCTCCTTTAAGTACTAGTAAAAAAGACTGAAGGCAAACGGCCTTCAGTCGTATTTCCATTGTAGGGAATAGTTATTATACCTCAATATATATTACTTGTAAAGTATTTTTTCACTTTTTGCCAAATCCTCAGCAATCAGTTAACAGCTAGAGAAAATATTGCACCTCTTTTTCAAAGGAACCTTAAATATAACAGATAAACGCAGCCCCTTCCGATATCAGAGTGGATGTAGGAGTCGACGTAGGCGTAGGCGTCGGGGTAGGATTCGATGACGACTCTTCCTTCTTGAATCCAAAAATTAACGCCAGAACTAGGAGAACTATCCCTAAAACAACCATTATCAGCCCTATATACTTCTTCACTCCCCTCTCCTCTTACCTTAATCCGCAAATGCAACGATAAAACGACACCATCTCCTAGAAATAAACACCTGTATCTGAGTTCAATCTATCATCTGCTTACGCCCACTGTCAATAGTTACAAGAGATGTCGCTCCCTGTGTCAACAGCAAACTGCGAAACCTCTGACTAAGTCGTATCAACCCCCTGAATCCCCCATTCTTGGTCCTTCCCTGAACGGGAAGGATTCCGCGGAAGGACACCTCTTTAAAATCCCCTCGCCCTTGAGAGGGACAGGGTGAGGGCATCGACATGACGCTATACCGCGACCAACCCCTTCAACACATCTTCGAGCACCACCCGCCACCTTGCTCCTAGAGCCCCCAGGTCCAGGCGAACCTGGCTGGCCCCCACCTTAACACCGCCGCCGAATTTCGCTTGCAGCTTCGCCTTATCGAGCTGCTTGTCTGACAACATCTTGATAACCAGATGCTTCTCTTCCATAGTGATCGTCTCGACCCCGGCAGCTATAGCTATGGCCTTCATATCGACAACGTAAAGCAGGTTGACCACCTGCGGCGGCAGCAGCCCGAACCTGTCCACAAGCTCGCTCCTCATCGATTCGACCTCCTGCCGCGACGCAAGCCTTGAGATGCGCTGGTAAAGCTCCAGCCGCAGATCGAGATCGGCGACATACGACTCGGGTATTCGCGCCTTGACAGGGAGATCGATAGCGGGCCCCTGGTGCACAACGTCAGGCTTAATCTTCCCGCTGCGCAGTTCCTCGACGGCATCGCTGAGCATGCGGCAATACAGGTCGAAACCGACCGCGCCTATCTGCCCGCTCTGCTCGGAGCCCAATATATTACCAGCGCCTCTTATCTCCAAATCCCTCATCGCGATGCGGAAGCCGGCCCCCAGCTCGGTGGCTTCCGTGATGGTCTCAAGGCGTCTGGAGGACTGCGGCGTGAGCGGCTTGCCCCTGTCGTAGAGGAAATAGGCGTAGGCGCGATTTGAGCTGCGCCCCACCCGCCCCCTTAGCTGATACAGCTGCGCCAGCCCCAGTCTGTCGGCGTCGCTCACGATGAGCGTGTTCGCGTTGGGCACGTCCAGCCCGGACTCGATGATGGTAGTCGATACCAGCACATCGATGTGCCCCTGATAGAAATCGAACATGATCTTTTCCAGCTGCTCGGCCGGCGTCTGGCCGTGCGCCACGGTGACCACAGCGTGCGGCACCAGCTTCTGCAGATCGGCTGCGACCCTATAGATGCTGTCGATCCTGTTGTGCACCATGAACACCTGCCCGCCGCGATCCATCTCCCGCAGTATCGCATCGCGCACGATCTTCTCATCGTAAGCGCCGACGTAGGTCTTGATAGGCAATCTCTCTTCCGGCGGCGTCTCCATGGTGCTCATATCGCGCACGCCGGAGAGCGACATGTATAGCGTGCGCGGGATCGGTGTGGCCGTCAGCGTCAGCACGTCCACCTCGCGGCGTAGCTTCTTCAAATATTCCTTGTGCGCCACACCGAAGCGCTGCTCCTCATCGATTATGAGCAGCCCCAGATTTTTGAAGCTGATGTCCTTCTGCAGCAGGCGATGCGTGCCGATCACGATATCGATCGCGCCCTGCCTCAGCTTTGCAGCGACCCTCTCCTGCTCTTTTACCGGCAGAAAACGGCTCATCACAGCGACGTTTACCGGGAAGGCCCGCAGGCGCTCGGAGAACGTCTCGAAGTGTTGCTGCGCCAGCACCGTCGTCGGCACCAGTATCGCCACCTGCGAACCGTCCATCACCGCCTTAAACGCCGCGCGCAGCGCCACCTCCGTCTTGCCGTAGCCCACGTCGCCGCAAACGAGACGATCCATGGGCTTCGGCTGCTCCATGTCATGCTTAATCTCGCGCACCGCCTTCAGCTGATCCGGCGTCTCCTCATACGGGAACGATGCCTCCATCTCGCCCTGCCAGACGGTATCGGGGGAAAAGGCCACACCCGTGACAACCTCCCGCTCGGCATAAATCGTCAGCAGCTCCCTGGCCAGCTTTTCGGCCGCCTCCTTCACCTTGCGCCGCGTGCGCGCCCACTCCTGCGAACCCAGCCTGCTGAGCGCGGGCGGCTCATCCCCCTGCCCGATATACCTGCCGACGCGGCTGATCTGATCGCTCGGAACATACAATTTATCACCCGATGCATATTCGAGGACGAGGTACTCTTTCTCTTTATCGCCGACTGCCATCGTCCTCATCCCGGCGAATACCCCGATGCCGTGCTCGATGTGCACCACGTGGTCGCCTATCGTCAGCTCCGACAGCGCCCCCAACCGCCGCGGCGGCCCGCGCCTGTCGCGCCCCCTCGTCTTGGTGAAACCGAATATTTCGGTATCGGTAAAGACGACAGTCGATTCCAGCGTCCAGCCCTGAGCCAGCGACCCTTGCAGCAAGGACACGGACTTCTCAGGAGGCATCCCTTCCAGCTTCATCAGCACCGGCGCGATGATGTCCTTCTCCCCGAAAAGCTCCGTCAGCCTGCGCGCCTGATGCGACACGACGACAACGCGTTGCTGATCGACATTTATCATCTGCGCGACGCTTGCAAGGAAATCCTCCAGCCTGCCGCCGTATATCGGGGCCGCCACGAAGGGCAGCGCGTCCTGCTCGTCGTCGCTGCGCCACGACGGCAGATCGAGCCGTCGGCCGACTTTCTCAAAGCGCGCCGACAGCTCCTCCCAGTTGAAATAGCTAACGGGGAAACCCCCGGCTATATCGCCGCGCGCCGCCTGCTCGGCCCGTATCTGGCGCGACTCCTCATCGAAATCCACCAGCGAGCGTTCAACCTCCTCGGGCTGGTCCAGCACCAGCAGCGCTTTCGCGGGAAGGTAATCGATGATTGATCCCGCATCGCGCTCTTTCAATTGATTATCGAACGATAGTTCCCTGGCGGGAACGATGGTGATCTCAGCTACGGTTTCAATCGAACGCTGCGTCGCCGGATCGAAGAAGCGTATGCTCTCAACCTCGTCGCCGAAAAGCTCGATGCGCGCCGGCAACGCGTGCGCCGGCGAATAAACATCGATAATGCCGCCGCGCTGGCTGAAGCTGCCGGGCGTCTCCACCATGTGCTCATTCTCGTAGCCCATTTCGACCCATGAAGCCAATGTGCGTTCCAGGTCCAAGCTCATGCCCTGAGAGATGGTGTGGACTTCATCATGGAACCTCTGCGGCGACAGCGTGATGCGCGCCAGCGCGTGCGCCGAGGTCACCACCAGCGCGGAACCGCCGGCGCTCAGTGCGTGCAAAGCGCGAATGCGCTGGCTGGTAGTATACGGATCGGACGCCATGTGCTCATACGGCAGCGAATCCGGCTCCGGGAACAGCGTAGCCTCCGCGCCCCAGCACCTGAGCTGATCCTGCAGCCACCGCGCGCGCTCCGGCTTGGCCGCGACCACCAGCATCGGCGCTCCCAGCCGCTGGTGTAGAGCCGCCAGCGTATACGGCTTGGCGGCATCGAGGACGACCAGCTTACGAACGCCGCCACCTTGCAGCGAATCAGCCAGCCGTCCGTATTCCGGCATCCCGTCGATGAGCGGCAATAGCTGTTTCAGGTTCAATTTTTCCATAATAACAAAACGCCCAAAGGGCCGGTCACCGCTGACCCGCCCTGTCCAGATTTTAACATAATGCCTTCGCCGCTGCCATTGAGAAAGAGGTACAGGAGATTTCTATCCTGTCGAGGGACTAAGGAAGTTGATAAAAGTTAATCTGCACCATGTTTGAATATACCTGACACCCAATGTATAATGCCGGCAGATCACTACTCCAATATATTTGTTAGAAGCATATGGAATCACCTGAATTCATACACCACATTGGCAGAGGCACATTTTCCCTCAGTAATTTTACTATTGACTTATCCTTCAAATTGCTTCAAAACTCGCATTGGATAGGCATTGTTGCTGATATAGAGGACTCGCTCGACATCGTGTTACACCTGGTTTCCTCCGGACATACTTTCCCAATTCAGCTTTCTGGAATCCTCGATGACGGGAGACAAGTCAATGCTAGTACACTATATCTGACGAAACTCCAACCAACCGGCAGTTATTACACCAGCGAATTCATAGTTTCTAAAGAAATATCATTGGGACAAAGAGAAGAGACTCCTCCTATTGAGAGTAGGTACCCCTTGACCAACTACGTTGAGGGGGATTTCTCTCTCATTCATGATGGCTGGTATATTAACTCTATTCCGTGTAAAAGCCCAGAAACTGCTAAGACCATTATTAAAAAATGGCGTTACCCAACTGAAGGAATGACGCTTCAACTCAGGCACGAGAACTCGACGATGGATCAACACATGGACTTCACGCGAGTTGTGATGACCCTACTATCTCTTGCATCTGGAACCGGTGTATCATGCCATCGCCAGTTCTTCACATGGGCCAACAAAGAACTTGAGATATGGGGGCATATGATAGGTGATGAAATAGGCCCTGGTCATATAATCCCTGAGTTTGAAGCTGGTCGCTTCTTAGAACAAACCTTGCCTGCATGGCAATCACTTTCCAAAGATCAACAGAAGGCAATTCGCTTGGCAATAAATCACATAAACCTTTCGGAACTAGGGTACCTGGATGAAAGGCTCTTTCACATTTTCCAGTCGTGGGAATTCCTAGCTGAGACATGGGGAATGCACGGAGTCCTAGATGATTCAGTAACATGCTTGCGCTCTCAGCTTCAGCAAACTAGGAAACAATGGCTTAAAGACCATCAAGATTCTGACCCTAACGGATTTTGGGGGAGTCGCATCTCCTCTATCTTTGAGTGGCCAAAGGCTATAGACGCAATTGAGAAACTCGCGGATCATTTCGGTCTTAATCTTAAGCAGGTAGGCTTAGACTTAAAGTTGCTAAAAGATGCACGAGATGACGTAGCACATTCGGGCAAACTCTCCAAAGAACTATCCAAGACTGGCGAGCAAGCCCTAACTCTCCTAATCACAAGCCGGTATTATCTACAATTACTTCTCCTGCGCATGTTGTCATACCAAGGACTGGTCTATCATGCCACTAACAAAAGCCAAACGATTAAAAAGATCGACCAAGCTCTAATCACAATCTACAATCAGAACGTGATATAGTAGGGCGGGTTCCGCCCACCACAAATAGACTGGATTGCCCAATCAATGCAGGCAATGACAGGCAACTGTAAGTCACGAGGAAAGACAATGGAGATTAAGATGAACAAGGCACGCCTACAGATGGAAAAAGTCCTAAGGAGCTTTGCCCGTATCCAATCCAACAGTGCCGATGACCAAGCCTATGATGACCTCATGCATTTCTTTGAGGATTGCTGGCATCTCAAAGACTACGCTAAAGTATGCTTGCCACCCACCCAGCAGAAGCAACTAGAGGAAGAGGTCGAAAAGTGCAAACACTTGAAGATCGTCGCAGATATCGCCAACAGGTCCAAACATGCCGAGCTCAAAAGAAAACGTGGCGACGCTGATATTACGCACAAGTATATTCGCACTTATGATGGTGCGAATCCCTCACCAGCTACAGCAAAATATACAATTACGCTTCAAGATGGCTCAAGTTACGATGTTCACGACGTCGCACGCGAAGCAATAGCTGAATGGCAGACCATCATTACGAAGTACAAGCTGTGAACCTCTTCCTCTCCCCATCCCCTTGAAATTAATCCTCGTTATGTTATTCACGTTGACTCAAGTTGGATACGTGTCTATAATGGCATAATACATGACCCACATATTAATATTTGAGGTATATGATAAAATAACAACATGCTAATAAATGCGGGTAAACCACAGCTGTGGAAAAGCGATGTCGAGAGCTCCATAGACTTCTACAATGACTGGTTCATTCGCTTTGCGCCAGAAACTTACCGAACACAACGCAACATTACAACATCTGCTGTCCTCGACGCATTCAAAAAGACGAGTAATCTCACCCGCATTATTCCAGAGGTGCTTAAAGACTCTCCTGGTTTACTGCCTATCTTACGCATGGTCACCGCACCACCGTTGGCGCGAGATCGTCTCATGGGATTAGCTCATGTAAGCAAATCTCTAATTGAGGCCTTAGAGGGAAAAGACAACACCCCGCCACACCTTCCCAAACGAATGTCCACAAACGATCTTCAAGAGAACCTTCAGAAACTCTGCGATATATTGGATGAGTTAATAGATAACGATCTGATTCCTTGGGTTGCTTCTAGAGAAAAACCGTCCAAACAAGAACTAGACCGTGCCGCAACAGTCATCGCGGACAGAATGTGTGGAGCATCCTCCGACCCAATTATCAGAAACGCTCAAGAAAAACGCCAATTGAAGACACTCAAGCTTTGGCTTCATAGAAATGGCTATAGGGAAATTAGTACTCAGCAAGCAAGAGACCCTTATGATATGCCCGCAGGCACCTTTACCTTTCGACTATCCTTGTCAGCAGGTAACAAGAAATCTTCAGTTAATATTCCTATCGACTGTGTAATCAAACCACTGACATCAAAGCCAAGAGACTTCCCAATCCTTATCGAAGCAAAATCCGCAGGTGATGCAACAAATACAAATAAACGAAGAAAAGAAGAAGCGCAGAAATTCCATCAATTAAAAGAACGCTATGGCGATTCCGTAAAGTTCTTGCTATTTCTGTGCGGTTACTTTGAACCAGGTTATCTTGGATACGAAGCCGCGGAGGGTATTGACTGGGTATGGGAACACCGGATAAGCGACTTTCAGCAATTGCTTATACCAAATAGTAAAAAAAAAAGATAACAGAATCCCTAGAAGATTACATAGCAAAAAGCCAAGACCAGGAAATCAAACGAGCAAATGCTCAAGAAGAAGCTGACTCCCAAAAGAGCGCCGAAGAACGTAACAGATTAGGGCAATTCTCTACTCCATTTTCATTGGCATGTCAGATAGTCGCACGAGCATTGAAATCCACCCCTTCTGATGCTCCCATAACCTTTCTTGAACCAGCAGCGGGTACTGGTGCTTTCTTTAGTGCGCTACTCCTCAACACAAGCGAAAAACAGATTTCATCTGCTGTCGGTTGCGAGATTGACCCCATATATGGAAATATTGCAAACTCGATATGGAAACCTTCTGGCTTTCAGCTTGTTCCTTGTGACTTCATAGAGTTTGCCTCTGACCCTCACAATTTCGGTAAGTTCACGTTGCTATGCACAAATCCTCCCTACGTCCGACACCACCACTTACCATCTGAACAAAAATCTAAACTCCAATCCTTGGTAATGCAACGCCTCGGATCGCAGCCAAGCGGGCTCTCAGGTCTATATGTATATTTCATGCTCTTAGCTGACAAGCTATTGGCAGATGGTGCAATCTCATCATGGCTCCTTCCAGCAGAATTCTTGTATGTTAATTATGGGCGCGTACTTAGAGATTACCTAACTTCACGTGTAACACTTCTTTCAATTCATCACTTTGATCCTGATGAGGTTCAATTTGATGACGCACTCGTATCATCATGCGTAGTGACATACTGTAAAAAGCCTCCATCAAATGAAGCAACGTGTGAAATGTCATTTGGAGGAACCTTTGTAGCCTCACGGTTGAAAAAAACTATGCCTATATCCCAACTTCGAACGCTAAATAAGTGGACAATGCCTCACTTCGAGCCAAGCAGTGCGCCCACGAACGGTATTCGCCTCAAGGAAATCGTCTCTGTACGAAGAGGAATAGCAACCGGCGCGAATGACTTTTTCATTATCAACGAAGATACCGCTCACAAATATGATATTCCCAGCAAATATCTCAAGCCGATTTTACCAAGTCCTCGGCTTGTTCATGACTCAGTGATTGAATCCAATCTAGATGGAACACCAAAGGTAGAGGGATTCCGTTATCTCCTTGACTGCACCTCATCTCCCGACGAGGTAAGAAGATTGCACCCCGGTCTATGGACATATCTGGAAGAAGGAATCGCAAAAGGATTGCCAGAACGCTACCTTTGTGCTCAAAGAGCTGTCTGGTACTTCCAAGAGAAACGAGAACCATCTCTCTTTCTTGCATCATATATGGGTAGATCAACTGAAACTCGGACGTGCCCGATTAGATTCTTTCTAAACTTTTCTTCAGCACTTGTTACAAACGTATTTCTAAACCTCTACCCAACTACTGAACTAGCTAACATTATAGGTGACAATCACGAGCGCATGATTGAGCTTGTCAACTCGTTAAATGCCATCCCTAGCAATTCAGTTTTGCAGGCTGGTCGTGCATACGGAGGCGGGCTTCACAAGATTGAGCCAAAGGAACTCCTTGAGTTACCATTTTCTACTATTCCCTCCTGGTTAGAAGTTGGACTGAAGAGACAATTGATACTGATATAATCTGACTCACAACTTCATACCACACCCTCCCCTTCCTCCCCTTGAAGCTAATCCTCGTTATGTTATAATAGTGCAACTTGGAGTTTCCAGATATGGCTAAACAGGAAAAGAGCTACAAAAGAATCGTTGCCAAATTCGGCACCAACCTGCTCACCGCAGGAACGGATCGAATCGATGCAAACGTGCTCTCCGGCATCGTGCGGCAGGTGGCGCAGCTGCACAAAGAAGGCAAGGAGATAATACTGGTCTCATCGGGGGCCGTGGCATCGGGAAGGCAACTGCTGACGCTGCCCAAGGATAAAAAGGACGTTCCCGCGCGCCAGGTGATGGCGGCCGTGGGGCAGCACGTGCTGATGAACTCCTACACGGAGCTGTTCCGCAGTGAGGGTATCGTCACGGCGCAGGCGCTGCTGACAAAGCTTGACCTGGCTAATCGATTGAGCTACCTCAATGCCCGCAACACGCTTTTGACGCTGCTCGAACTCGGGGTAGTAACGATTATCAACGAGAACGACGTGGTGGCCATAGAGGAGCTGGAAGGAGCGCGCTTCGGCGACAACGACAACCTCTCCGGGATGGTCGCCAATCTGGTCGATGCGGACCTCCTTGTGATAATGAGCGACGTCGCCGGATTATATACGGCCGATCCGGTGCTGGACGCGAGCGCAAAGCTGATTCCTGTTGTAAAACAGATAGATAAGAGCATCGAGAAGATGGCGGGCGGAACGCGCGGGCGCGGCACCGGCGGGATGACCACCAAGATTCAGGCGGCCAAGCTGGCCACCGCTTCGGGAACGGCGGTCGTCATCGCCAACGGCAGCGAGCGAGATTTGCTGCTGAGGCTGGTGAACGGCGAGTCCATCGGCACCATGTTCATGCCGTCGACCGATAAGATAGAAAGCCGCAAGCGCTGGATACTCTCCGGCCTGGCGACCAAGGGCAAGCTGATAGTCGATGGCGGCGCGGCAGCCGCATTGAGCAGGGGCAACAAGAGCCTGCTGCCCGCCGGCATCAGGGGGGTGGAGGGCAGCTTTAAGCGCGGCGACGCCGTGGATATTACAAACGAATCCGGAGACAGGATCGCCTGCGGCATCAGCAACTACTCCGCCGCCGACATTGAGAAGATAAAGGGCGCCCGCTCGGACAAGATCGAGGGCCTGCTGGGGCATGGCTACGGCGATGAGGTCGTGCACAGGGATAATATCGTGGTGCTGTGAGGGGAAGATAGTTTTAATGTCATTGCGAGGAGTATCAACGACGAAGCAATCTCGGCAGTATATTTGGGATTGCCACGCTTCGCTCGCAATGACAGGGTAAATCGTAGGGGCGAGGTCGCCTCGCCCGCTATGGATTCCGGCTTTCACCGGAATGACGGGTACGCCCTCACCCTGACCCTCTCCCCTGCGGAGGGAGAGGGTAGTTGTTCTCCCTCCCTTGAGGGGAGGGAATCAAAGGGAGGGTGACAAAAGGGAAGGCCAGAGGGCGATCCCTCTGCCGGGGTCTTAGGGGTGTCCCCCAGACCGTCCCGTAGGGGCGATCCTTGTGATCGCCCGAACCGATTCATGTCAATAACCAGGGCGAATACGAGATTCGCCCCTACACAATGACCGACATATCAGGGGGTTGATCAATGAAAACCGATAGCACAGAGCTGATAAAGAAAACCACCGCCGCCAAGAAGGCGTCGAAAATATTGGCGCGCCTTTCCACCCAGACCAAGAACAAGGCGCTGCACAGCATAGCCGACGCGCTCATCGCGAAGCAGGACGAGATAATCAAAGCCAACCGCCTCGACTGCAACGACGCCAAGAAATCCGGCATGGATACCGCCATGCTCGACCGGCTCATGCTGAACCCCGACCGCATCAAGGGCATGGCCAGCGACGTGCGCACCGTGGCGTCACTGCCTGATCCCGTGGGCGAGGCTATCGAGGCGCGCGTGCTGCCCAACGGGCTAAGGCTGGAGAAGCGCCGCGTGCCGCTCGGCGTCATCGGCGTCATCTATGAGAGCAGGCCCAACGTCACATCCGACATCTCATCGCTGTGCCTCAAGTCCGGCAACGCGGTCGTGCTGCGTGGCGGCAAGGAATCGCTGCGCTCCAACAGCATTCTGGCAAAAGTGATAAAAGAGGCGGCGCAGGCGGGCGGCGTGCCCGGCGACGCCATCCAGTTCATCGAGTCAACAGACCGCGCGCTGGTGAACCAGTTGCTCAAGCTGAAGGGGACGATCGACCTTATCATCCCGCGCGGCGGCGAGGGCCTGGTATCGATGGTTAATGAGAATGCGACCATACCCGTGCTCGCCAGCGGCGTCGGCGTGTGCCATATGTACGTTGACCCCAGCGCCGACCTGAAGAAAGCGGCGGCCATAGCCTACAACGCCAAAGTGCAGCGCCCCACCGTGTGCAACGCGCTGGACTGCGTGCTCGTGCACAGCAAGGTAGCCAGGAAGTTCCTGCCGATGATGGCTAAGGAATGGGCCAGGGCCGGCGTCGAGATGCACTGCGACAAGAGAGCCCTCGACATACTATCCGATTTCAACTCCAAGCGAGCTATTGCCTCCGACTGGGGCAAGGAGTTCCTGTCGCTCGTGGCTGCGGTGAAGGTAGTCGACTCGATTGATGAGGCCATCGAGCACATCGAGAAGTACGGCTCCGGGCACTCCGAGGCCATCATCACCGAGGATTACTCGGCGGCGATGCGCTTCGTCGAGGAGGTGGATGCCGCCTGCGTGTACGTCAACGCCAGCACGCGCTTCACCGACGGGGGGCAGTTCGGGCTTGGGGCGGAGGTGGGCATCAGCACGCAGAAGCTGCATGCTCGCGGCCCTATGGGAGTGCGGGAGCTTACGACATACAAGTGGATTATCCTTGGCAGCGGCCAGGTGCGGCCGTAATCGGCTGTCGATAAGAAATACAGTCTTGTCTCACACCGTCATTGCGAGCGCAGCGAAGCAATCTCCCGCTACGTCCTACCGATAAAAAACGAGATTGCCACGTCGCCCTTCCGAATTGCGGAAGGACTCCTCGCAATGACAGTTCGAATAAGAGGTGTCCTTCCGCGGAAGGACCAGGGGTTCCGGGGGTGTCTTGTAGGGGCAGGTCTTGTGCCTGCCCGCTGTGGGCGACCACGAGGGTCGCCCCTACCCGATACCCAACGTATGGGGGACTACCAGGGGGTTCGGATATTGTTTCCCCCTTTCAAGGGGGATATCAGGGGGTTTCAATTCAAACAGAAATCACCGCGACTTTGGCTTCTTCTGAACCAGCTTCCTCGTCTTCTCTATGATGTTCGCAGCGGTAAGCCCTTGCTGCTGAAGCAACTCCTCCGGCTTCCCTGAAGAGCAATAGCCATCACTGATAGCTATCAACGTCATCGGCACAGGACAATATTCAGCCACAATCTGAGCCACCCTGCTGCCCAACCCGCCCTGCCTCAGGTGTTCTTCCACGGTGAGGATGGCCCCTGTCTCTCTGGCGGCCTTGATTATTGCTTTGCCATCCAGCGGCTTGAGGGTATGTATGTTCAGCACACGCGCGTCGAGCCCGTCTTTGATTAATTCCTCGGCAGCCTGAAGCGCCCGCTCTACCATGAGTCCGGTAGCTATTATCGTAGCGTCTTTGCCATCACGCATCGTCACCGCCTTGCCCGTGACGAACTGATAGTTGTCTCCATATAAAACCGCCGATTTAGGTCGCGGTAATCTTATGTAATACGGCCCGCAATCGGCCGCCGCCGCCCTGACCGCCTGAGAGGTCTCGACAGCGTCAGCGGGCACTATAACGGTAAAACCCGGCAGGGCGCACATGAGCGACAGGTCTTCGATGGATTGATGCGAAGCGCCGTCCTCACCCACAGTGATACCGGCGTGTGTGGCAACAATCTTTACATTCCGATGCGGCTGGGCGATGGACCAGCGTACCTGATCGAAGCAGCGTGAAGAAGCGAACACGGCGAACGTGCTGGCAAACACGGTTTTGCCAGATGCGGCGAGGCCGGCGGCTATGCCCATCATGTTCTGCTCAGCAATGCCGCAATCGAAGAACCTCTTGGGAAACTCCTTAGCAAAAAGGAACGTATAAGTCGATTGAGAAAGGTCGGCATCCAGGACAATGATATCCTTGTTCTCCTTGCCCAGCTCGACAAGGGTCTTACCATAGGCTTCACGCATAGAACTCTCGGCGCACATAATCACTCAAGCTCCTTCAGTGCCTGCGCCGCCTGCTCTTTGGTCGGAGGCTTGCCATGAAATTCAGCCTTGTTTTCCATGAAACTGACGCCCTTGCCCTTTACCGTATTTGCTATGATCACCGTAGGTTTGCCCTTAATCATTTTTGCTTCATCGAGTGCAATAACCATCTTATAAATGTCATGCCCATCGACGATAATGACGTGCCAGCCGAAAGCGCGCCATTTCTCATCCAGAGGCTCCGTATTCATGATATCGCAGGTCCGGCCATCGAGCTGAATACCGTTACGATCGATAATGGCTATTATATTGTCCAGCTTATAATGAGCTGCGGACATAGCCGCTTCCCAGACCTGACCCTCATCGCATTCGCCGTCACCGAGGAGAACGTATGTATAGTATTTTTGGTTATCGAGACGTGCCGCCAGGGCGCACCCGATGCCGAACGATAATCCCTGCCCCAGCGGCCCGGAGGACGTCTCCACCCCCGGAGTGAGCATAACATCGCAATGGCCCTGCATCCTGCTATTCGTTTTGCGCAGAGTCGAGAGTTCCTCAATTGGGAAATACCCGGCCTCGGCCAGAGCGGCATACAACGCTGGCGCCGCATGGCCTTTACTCAATATAAAGCGATCACGATCCGGCCACAGAGGATTTTTAGGATCATGATGCAATACATGGAAATAGAGGACGGTGATGATATCAACTGCCGATAGCGAGCCGCCGGGATGCCCGCTGTTGGCCTCTGCGATCATTTTGATAACATGCCGGCGTAATACCTTCGCCTTGTCCTGCATTTCTTTTATCAATAGCACTGGAATATATCCTTTAAAAAATAATTACTTGGTATCGCGACTTTTAACTAAAGCTAATTGCCGTCTCCCACATATGCATGCCAAAAGTAAAAAGAATTCACCTCTGGGAGCACACGTTTATTATAGCCATTCCCACAGCACCTTGTCCATATACCACTCGAAACAACCTGCGAGCCGCTACAAGAGGTACAGACTTCTTCCTAACGGTGGTTTTGGGATGACTCCTCCCTATTTCCCCCAAGACTAGGAGGATAACAGAGAGTTGACTTCCAATTCGTCGACAAGCAAGGGCGATTCATGAATCGCCCCTACACGATTAACCCAAGATTGAGAGTGCTGACCTTACCTCGACCCAAATATAAAGTAGGTGCAGGAGAGTTTCTCCTGCCGCAGTGTCGCATTCCCTTGCAACCGACTTTGTTCGGAACAGGGAAGTCCAGAGGGATCACCCTCTGGCGGGGTATTAGGGGTGTCCCCTAAATCTTCTTAAGTCCCCCAAAGTATGGGGGACTAACAGGGGGTTTGGATAAATCATTCGTCAACAAGCAAGGGCGATTCATGAATCGCCCCTACACGATTACTCCAAGACAAAGATGAGGTTCACTTCGCCTCAACTCAAACATAGAGAGGTGTCCTTCCGCGGAAGGACCGGGGGCACTGGGGGTGTCCCCTAAATCTTCTTAAGTCCCCCAAAGTATGGGGGACTAACAGGGGGTTTGGATATCAAGAAGCTATACCCTACAAACATATTCAACCAACTTTCATTCGTATTGATTTTAATCCTCATGTTCTTTACAATCTAACCGTGATTATCGATTTTCATACACACGTATTCCCGCCTCAAATGAGGGAAAACCGCGAGCATTATATCGGCCGCGACCCGCTGTTTGCCCGCATCTATGCCAGCCCAAAGGCCAGAATAGCCGATTGCGAGAACCTCATCGCCAAGATGGACGAGGAGGGAATCGACCGCGCCGTTGTGATGAACGCCAACTGGAGCAGCCTGGAACTAGTCCAGGAAACGAACGACTACTTACTCGAATCCATAGCGCGATACCCCAAGCGTCTCGTTGGCTTCTGCTCCCTGCCGCCGACTTCCGATGATGAAAAGATCGCCGAGCTTGAGCGCTGCATACGCGCCGGGGCCAGAGGCATCGGCGAGATGCGGCCAGAATTCCAGGGCCTAGACAAGGGCGATGAGCCGGTGCTCGATCCAATTATAAAAATCGCGCTGAAGCACAAGCTGATGCTTTGCATCCACGCCTCTGAGCCTGTCGGACACGACTACCCCGGTAAATACACCTTTACGCCGGAGAAAATTTATAAGTTGATACTGCGCTATCCCGACCTCACGATCATCTTGGCCCACTGGGGCGGCGGTTTGCCGTTCTATGCCCTCATGCCGGAGGTCAAGACAGCGATGAAAAACACCTATATCGATACCTCAGCATCGCCCTACCTTTATACGTCCGAAATATTCACACATGTAAGTCAGATAATCGGAGCGCACAAGATACTCTTCGGCAGCGACTTCCCGCTGATGCCACCGAGCAAGGTGCTGAAACAGATTGATTCAGTCAAGTTAAACAAGAAGACAAAGGAGCTTATACTCCATGGCAATGCCGAAAGGTTATTGTAAATGGAGACGATCCGCTCATTTATCGCCATCGAGCTGCCCGATGATGTGAAAGAAACCGTGGCGATGATAATCAAGCGGCTGCGCCCGGCACAATACCGCTATGTTAAATGGGTAGCCCCCGCAGGGATACACCTGACTATCAAATTCCTGGGGAATATCTCTTCAGACCAGATACCGCAAATCACAGGCATCATGAAAACAGCCGCTGGAAGGGTGACTCCTCTGGAGCTACGTCTCGGCGGGCTGGGAATGTTCCCCAGCGAACAGCGCCCCCGTGTGATCTGGGTGGCCCTTGAGGGAAACACAGAGCCGCTTGCTACAATGCAGCGCGAGATTGAACAGGCGCTGGCGCCGCTAGGCTTTGCGCCGGAGAACCGTGAGTTCACACCGCACCTCACACTCGGGCGTGTGCGCGACAACGCTTCGCCGGAGGAACGAAAGGAAATCGGCGGCGTAGTGAAAGCAAAGAAGGTCGATTATGATGCCAGCTTCACCCTCAGAGAACTGAGCCTGATGAAGAGCACCCTAACGCCCACCGGAGCTATCTACAATCGACTTGATTCAGCAGCCTTTCTCGCCTAACATCCTTCCCACGTAAGAAACTTTCTAAGTGAACCACCGCCGACATGAGTTTGTGTCTTCTTTGGGTACGTGACTCTTGAATTCCACCCAATCGTCGCGCGCCTTCGGCAGGCCTATCCAACACCAGACAGGAGCTGGTGTTCTCTATGGCAGAAAAGATGTGCAGGAGAATTTCTCCTGCAGGGGGTTTGGGGGTGTCCCCCAATTTTCAGAGTCCCCCAAAGTATGGGGGACTCACAGGGGGTTTGGATAACCGATTCCTCCAAGATTGGGAGGGGGTCGATAAGGCCAATTCGAGCTTCCCTAACCGTGTCGCGACCACTAATACCAAACGACATGCGTAAACTAGCATCACAGTCGCAGTTTGTAGAAACATAACCAGCTTTAATCTTAATATTTCGGGTTGCCAATAAATGGCAGACGGTGTATACTACATATCGATATTAGGATGGGAGGTGAGTGTTGGATAGTATGTGTTTCCCCAAGTGTCTCAAATGCAACGTCGGAGATTTAGTACCTCTTTCAGACTTTGGCAGCCAAGGAGCACCGATACACTACAAGGCATGGGTTTGTACTAACCCCGACTGCGGATTCAATCTCAAGATCAGGAACGGCGATCTATATATTAACGAACCCATAGTCAGCGGTGTTGGACATAACGCCAAGATACGTTAACCAAACGGGTTCATTAGTACGCTTACTAAATAAAGCAAGAAGGCAGGCTCACAAACGAGGTGAACCTGGATAGTTTATTTAGTCTCCTTAAACAAAAGGCCCTTAATTTTTTATTTCCACCTCGCTGCGTAAGTTGTGGCAAAGGGGAAGCTTTTCTATGTCGAAAATGCCATAACAAGCTGATCTACCTCCAGCCACCGCTGTGTATCAGATGCAGTAAACCAATATACACAGGGACAATCTGCCATAAATGCCAGTCGCAAATTTGGGATATAGATGGCATATACTCTATTTTCAAGTACGGCGGGGCCATACGGCAAGCTATAATACAGTTTAAATACGAAAACATAAAAGTGCTTGCTGACCCGCTATCCCATTTCATGGTGGAATATTTAAAAAAACACCACTTATCATTCGATATAATTATCCCGGTGCCGATCCATAGACGTAGGCTGCGAGAGCGTGGTTATAACCAATCATCACTGCTGGCACAAAGACTAAGCCGCATGACCCGCATACCGGTCGCTGAAGGATCTCTCATCCGTACTAAGCATACCTCTCCCCAAGCTAAAACTGATAACGTTGAACAGCGCAGAAAAAACATAAGAAATGCGTTCAAATGCGTCAATCACGACATATCAGGAAAACGAATTCTGCTGATCGACGACGTATGCACGTCGGGAGCGACGTTAAACTCATGTGCTGCTTCACTGAAATCAGTCGGCGCCGCGTCAGTCTGGGGACTCACACTGGCAAAGGAAATCTAGTGCCCCTCCGAAGGGAATCTCCACCGACAGGGGTTTGGTGTTCTAAACGGCAGAAAAGAGGTGTCCTTCCGCGGAAGGACCGGGGGACTTGGGGATGTCCCCATCTTCAATAAAAGTCCCCCGAATACGGGGGATTTAGGGAGTTGGTAAGACTTAATCCTAGTTTTTCCGCTTTATATCGAAGGCAGCGAATAGCTATAGACCATTGACAGGAAGTAGGCTGTGAAGTACACTTACTACCGCCACAAGATTTCGTGGCCTTCTTTTTAATTTGACCCATGAGGACTGACATGGACATTGCTAAGAAATATCTCAAAGGAACAGCTCTCGAAAAGAATGACCCCGAGGTGTGCTCGGCTATACGTCGCGAGGCGGAACGGCAGGTCCGCAACCTCGAGTTCATCGCATCCGAGAACCACGCCTCGAAGGCCGTGCTCGAAGCCGCCGGCACTGTGCTTACTGACAAATACGCCGAGGGATACCCCAGGAAACGATACTACGGAGGCTGCGAAGCGGTAGATATGGCAGAGGACATCGCACGGGAGCGTGTGACTAAGCTGTATAAAGCTGAGCATGCCAATGTCCAGCCACATAGCGGTGCCCAGGCTAATATGGCCTCCTATTTTACGCTGCTCAATCCAAAAGATACTGTTTTAGCGATGAGCCTGGCTCACGGAGGGCACTTAACACACGGCAGTCAAGTGAATTTTTCAGGAAAGCTATACAACTTCATTAGTTACGGCGTCAGCCCAGAGACAGAGTGCATAGACTACGACGCAGTCGAAAAGTTAGCGAAAGAGCACCGCCCCAAGCTGATCGTTGCCGGGGCCAGCGCTTATCCCAGAACAATCGATTTCAACCGCTTTCGCCAGATAGCTGACATTGTTGATGCCAAGCTTCTGGTAGATATGGCACACATCGCGGGATTAGTTGCAGCCGGCATGCATCCATCACCAGTGCCATACTCGACAATAGTCACGTCAACTACCCACAAAACACTCCGAGGCCCGCGCGGTGGTTTCATATTATGCAAGCAGGAGCTTGCGTCCAAAATAGACTCAGCTGTATTTCCCGGCATGCAGGGTGGACCGCTCATGCATATCATAGCAGCTAAAGCAGTGTGTTTCGGCGAGGCGTTAAAACCCGAATTCATTGAATATCAAAAGGCCATTGTAGAGAATGCCAAGGCGATGGCAGACGAATTCAAGAAAGGCGGGCTGAGGCTCGTCTCAGGCGGAACGGACAACCACCTCATGCTTGTAGACCTTACCCCGATCAGCATTACCGGTAAGGAGGCAGAGGAAGCACTCGATTCTGTCAGGATAACCGTTAACCGCAATGCCATCCCCTTCGATACCAAACCTCCCAGGGTTGCAAGCGGCATAAGGATCGGCACACCGGCAGTGACTAGCCGCGGGCTGAATACATCCGAGGTAAGAAAAGTAGCTAAACTTATCATAAGGGTGTTGACCAACATCGGGAATGAGAACGTCTATAAAGAAGTGCGCGATACTGTAGATGATATTACGAGCCGATTCCCGGTGCCTGGGCTCAGTTAGTTGTGGCTATAATATTTTCATGCTATAATCCAATGCATTAAGGCTAGAAATCTGGAGGTAATTGTATTGCACGACTACGAACTCGTGGTGATCGTCAATCCATCAGTTGCTGATGACGATGTCCCTACAACATTAGAAAAGCTAAAAACTTTCATAACTGATCGTGGCGGCGCCATTGCCGAAGTTAATCAATGGGGACGTAAGAAACTGGCATACACTATTAAAAAGTGCACCGAGGGGAATTACGCCCTCATTAAATTTAATCTGGATCCCAAACTGGCAACTGAACTGGTGGCAAGCCTGAAATTATCGGACGACATCATTCGTCATATCCTAGTTCTATTGAACGCCTAACGGAAGGAGCAAATCATGGCAAGCCTTAATAAGGTTATGATCATCGGCAACCTCGGCACCGACCCCGAGATGCGATTTACCCCCAGTGGACATCCCGTAACATCTTTCCGGATAGCGAGTTCGCGAACGTTCACAACCCCCGAAGGTGAGAGAAAGCAGGAGACAGAGTGGTTTACTGTTGTAGCTTGGAGTAAGCTTGCTGAGCTATGCAACCAGTTTCTCACTAAGGGCCGTATGGCATACGTTGAGGGCAGACTTAAAACCAGATCTTGGGAGGACAAAGAAGGAATTAAGCGGTTCAGTACCGAGATAATAGCTAACCAAGTCATATTTCTCGATCGTTCCGGATCAGCACCGCTTCCGGAGGAAGCTGCAGAGGGTGGGGAGGAAATCCCGCCAGAAGAACTACCGTTTTAAATAATTTAGAGAGGAATAAGAGATGCCGGGAAGGAAGCCGACTCGACCATCATCAAAAACTAAGGGAAGGGACGTAAGGGGCAAGTCCCGCAAATTCGTACCCAAGCGCAGGGTCTGTACCTTCTGCGCTAATCATATTGACGTTATAGATTACAAGGATGTACCAATGCTTCAGCGCTATATTTCAGACCGAGGCAAGATAGAACCTAGGCGCCGCACAGGCACATGCGCTAAACATCAGCGTACATTAGCGGAAGCAATAAAGCGAGCACGGCACATTGCACTGCTACCATTCACACCTGAACATGTTCGCGATTCGGGTAGAGTGGGCATACGGGATTAGAGAATTCCGCGGTACTTTATTGCTCCTTGACGAGCTTCAAGGTCACCTTGACCGTTCTCAATAAGTCCTTGTAGGAATTGTAAGACGATGGCAAAAAAGGGAAGAGATCAGCAAAAGCAGGTTGCCTCCAAGCATGTAACCAAGCGCCGTTTAGCACGCTGGCAGCAGGAGAAGCGCCGACAGCGAATCACATTTTTATCCGGGATCGTTATAATTGTAACAGTTCTCGGGATCATCGTTGGCGGTGTTGCCGCTACCCGCTCCAGCGACTGGCTCAGTAAAGTACAAACAGATTCAGGCACAATAACCATCAAAAAAGCGGACTACGTTAATGAATTGAGTCTCTTCCAGAAAGGCGTATATAATGCCTCAGCGAGTACAAACGAGTCCCCACTGCGTATCATCGAAGACAACTATCTGATCAAGGACAAAGCCAAAGAAGTCGGGGTGGATGTTTCCAAAACCGAGATCGATAACATAATACTGGATATTTTTGGTATGACAAACAAATCCATATCAGATCCAGATTTCCAGCAAGCATATCAGAATGCACTTGGTAATTTGAGTATCTCCGATGAGGAGTTCCGAGATATAATGGGAACGCAACTGCTAAATACAAAACTTCAAGATTATTACGTCAACCAGACTCCTGCGTCCGGTGAGCAGGCTGCAGTAGAAACAATCATTGTCTTCAATGAAAGCGATGCTAACGAATTAACAGAGAGGTGGCGTAGTGGCGAAGACTTTACAACACTCTCCGCGGCATATGGCAACAATAGCCAATCGGGATGGCTGCCAAAGGGTTATGCAGGAGGGGAATTCGACAATGTAGCCTTTACGATCGAAATTGGCAATATAAGCGATCCAATCCCCATTGGCAATATAAGCGATGCGACCTCCTCCTCAGACGGGTACTATGTCCTCAAAGTCCTGGAGCGAAAAGATGACGTCATTTCTGACAGCATGAGACAGGCATGGGGATATAATGAATATGAAACTTGGTACCAGCAAGCGTATGCAACCAAAGTGGAACGCAATCCTGATCTAAACCTAGCAGAGTTATATGCCTGGGCAGTGAAACAGTTAAGTTAACGGAGGATACTGAGGTTGGGTAAAAAGGGTGTAATCGGTATCGGTATCCTTGGATACGGGGTTATAGGCAGCGGCGTGGCCAAAATCCTCATCGAGAAGGCCAAGGCGCTTTCGTCACAGGCAGGATGTAACTTACAGATACTGCGCATCCTGGAAAAAGATACCGCTAAAATCAAAGCCTCCAAGATTGATCAGTCCCTGTTCACCCAGAATGCTGCCGATATCCTTAACGATGCGAACATCGACATTGTTATTGAAGTCCTGGGCGGGGAGCATCCGGCTATGGACTTCATAAAGACAGCCCTGATCAAGGGAAAACATGTCGTCACATCCAATAAGGAAGTCATGGCAAAGCACTTCCCCGAGTTCCTGGCAATGGCACAGGATAACGGTGTCGATATCATGTATGAAGCTACCGTCGGAGGCGGTATACCTCTGATAGCACCATTTAAGCAGGATTTGCTGGCTAATGATATATCTGCGATACACTGCATAATCAATGGCACTACTAACTATATTCTTACACGCATGTCCTCCGAACAAATCGATTTCAATACAGCGTTGAAGCAGGCACAGAAGCTGGGCTACGCCGAACCAGACCCTAAGAACGATGTCGAGGGTATTGACGCTGCCTATAAACTCGCGATACTGGCAACTCTGGCATTCCACGTAAAGATAAAACCAGAGGATATTTATCATGAAGGAATCTCCCGCCTCACAGCCCGCGATTTCCGCTACGCTAACGAGCTGGGTTATGAAATAAAGCTCCTTGCAATAGCCAAGGAACAGAACGGATCAATCGAAGTTCGCGTACACCCCGTATTCCTGCATCAAGACCTCCTTCTAGCCAAGGTTGATGGAGTTTACAATGCCGTACAGGTCGAGGGGGATTTGGTGGGACGAGTGCTGTTCTACGGACAAGGCGCCGGTGCCGCTCCCACCTCAAGCGCCATCCTCGCCGATGTCATCGATGTGGCGCAGCGCATTAACCGGGGCATCAGCCTCATGCCAACATTACGCCTCGACCCCAAAAAGCGGATTAGACCCATGTCGGAGATAAAGACACGGTATTACCTAAGGATGAATACTGTGGATCGCCCCGGTGTGCTCGCCAAAATCGCTAAAGCGCTTGCTGATAAAGATGTCAGCATTTCATCCGTGATTCAGAAGGAAAGCGACATCTCCAAAAAAGCTGCTGAGATCGTTCTTATGACCTATCCAGCAAAGGAGCAGGCCATGCAGGACGCCATGGCCGAGATATCACGCCTGGACGTGGTAAAAGAGATTTCCAACTTCGTAAGGGTCGAAGACTAAACGATAGAACATCCGGAGGCCCACGATGGACTATCTACCCCCGACTCCAGCTGTACGCAAATGGAAGGTATAAAATCCGTGAAGCCACAAGCCACACGTATAATATTCGGCCATCGAGGTCAAGACTACAAGTTCATGAGCTTTGTAACCGACAAGACGGATAATACATTGTATTTCCGCCTTTATAGAAAGCCGATAGTACCCGACATGAAACGTAATAGCGATTCGATGGAGGAATCGGACATCATCCGCATACAGCTTCCCGAGTCCAAACCGCAATCATGCGAAGACGGCAGGCTATCGGTTGTAGATGACAGATTAACCCAATCCAGAATCATCAAACGCAAACAACATTCCGCGCACGGCGATCCGCTCACTCAAGCCGGAGCAAATATCACAATCCTATCAGTAGCTCCCGAGCATCCGTCAAAGATGGCTGATATCTCCGACCACGATCCAAGAGATATACACTTTGCGCTCGAAGGCGATGTGCAACCGTTTGTGGTAAACTTTATCGTACACAGAAAGAAATCTTCGGAGATGCCATTAGCGGATCCCAGCGATTTAATGAGCGGGCGCCTTATGCAATGTAAATTTGAGGATATGGATTTCGATCTCCTTATAACAATGTCGAAGATTGAAACCGACGCAGGGGGCGGCAAAGTGAACTGGCCGCCGTATTCAGTAGTATTAAAAAGGATAGGACAAAAGCAATGAAAACAGGTGTCTTAGAGCGATACCGCGAATATTTACCGATCACTTCAAAAACCCCTATGATAACACTCGGTGAGGGCGATACACCCCTGGTGCGCTCACGATCGATAGAGAAGAAACTGGGATGCAAGCTTTACTTCAAGCTTGAAGGGTGCAACCCTACCGGTTCATTTAAGGACCGCGGCATGGTCATGGCCGTGGCCAAGGCAGTTGAAGAAAAGAGCAAAGCCATAATCTGCGCCTCCACTGGCAACACCAGTGCGTCTGCTGCAGCCTTCGGGGCGAGGTTCGGACTGAAGACTATCGTTATTATCCCGGAAGGCAAAATCGCACTGGGCAAGCTGGCCCAGGCTTTAATCTACGGCGCTCAGCTTCTGGCTATCGATGGAAACTTCGACCAGGCTCTGAATATAGTGCGCGATATTTGCAAGAAACACCCTGTAACCCTGGTTAATTCCGTTAACCCGTTCCGCATAGAGGGACAGAAGACAGCAGCCTTCGAGATAGTTGATTCGCTTGGTGATGCGCCTGATTATCACTTCATACCGGTTGGAAACGCAGGCAATATAACCGCCTATTGGAAAGGATATGTAGAGTATCACAAGGCTGGCAAATCCACTAAGAAACCAAAGATGATGGGGTTCCAGGCGGCGGGCGCCGCTCCCATCGTTCAAGACAAGATTATCGAGAAACCGGAGACAATAGCGACAGCGATACGTATAGGCAATCCCGCAAGCTGGAAGGGGGCTACTAACGCCCGAGACGAATCCGGTGGTATAATTGATGCAGTAACCGACGAAGAGATACTTGCCGCCTACCGCCTTCTGGCACAGGAAGAGGGCGTTTTCGGAGAGCCGGCATCCGCTGCATCCGTGGCTGGCTTAATAAAAGCAACCAAAGGCGGCCTAAGCTTAAAAGGTAAAACAGCGGTGGCTATCATTACCGGCACCGGGCTTAAAGATCCGGATACGGCGATACACTGCGCCAAGCCGCCAAAGCCCGTGGCGGCAAACGTGGTTGCCATCGAGCAAGCTCTGGGCTTGGGGTAATACCATGTATTACGCTAAAGTAATCGTAAATCCCATGTCAAGGGGCGGAGCCACGGGTAAAACGTGGCCAATACTTAACAAGCTTCTCAGAAACACCGGCCTCCCCTTCGATTATGAATTCATACAAGCACCAGAACAAGGCATCGAGCTTTCCAGACAGGCAGTTGAAAAGGGGTATAACCTTGTGATCGCCGTCGGTGGCGACGGAACGGTAAACGAGGTGGTCAACGGCCTGATAGATGAAAACGGCAAAGGCAGAGCAACACTGGGGATCATTGCCGCAGGGACACAGAACGATATCGCCCGTATGCTGGGCATACCGAGGAATTATTTAAGGGCCTGCCAGCTTTTCGAGAACTTTGAAAAGGTCAACATCGATATCGGCGCTGTAGAATATACCCATCATAATGAGATCAGAAGTCGCTATTATATTAACACTGCAGGTATCGGGTTTGTATCCGATGTAATTGAAGGTTCCATACCCCACACCAGGCTCAAAGTCATCGGCGGGGGTGTGCCTTATGCTATAGGAGTAATACCAAAGGTATTGGACTATCATAATAAAGACGTATCAATCTGCATCGATGGTGAAAAAAGGGAGGAATGCGACTTCAGCGTTGTAGTTAATAACGGGCGCTACCTCGGTGGAGGAAGGGTATTCCCACATGCAACACCCTGCGATGGGATGCTGGACGTAGCGGTAATTGGAAACGTCAGTAAGTTAGAGGCACTGTTGAACTTCCCCCTATTTTTTACGGGAACCCATGTCGATCGACAGAAGATCAAAATACAGAAGGCGAGGAATGTCATAGTTGACTCCCCTCAGAGGCTCCCCATTCAGCTCGACGGCGAACTGGTTGGGCATACACCAGCGGTATTCCGAATAATACCCTCCGTATTGGAGGTTGCCACCAGAAGCCTCCAATTCCAGATGAAACCTCAATGGCAAAAGCAACAAGGGTAGCCTGATGACTAACGTGCAGCATCACGCTGGACTTGGTACTATGCCTCATGCCAAGGTAATAATCAATCCCGCCGCCAGGGGTAGCAAAACAGCCAGGCAATGGCCAATGATCAGCGAACTGCTCAGGCAAAATGAGATATCATTTGATTATGCTTTCACCGAAGGAACAGGGCACGGTATAGAACTGGCAAAAGAGGCGGCGGATATAGGATATGAACTGATTGTAGCGGTCGGCGGTGACGGCACTGCAAATGAAGTGGTTAACGGCATCATCGATAAAGATGGCAAGAGCAAAGCAACTTTAGGAATTATCTGTACCGGCACCGGCAGAGACTGTATCCGAAGCCTGAATATACCGGATGATTTCAGTAAAGCTTGTAAAGTGCTTGCAAATCGCAACTGCATTAATATAGACCTCGGCCATGTTGAATATATAAGCAACGGACGAAAGAATCAGCGATACTATATAAATACAGCAGGCCTCGGATTCGCTGCATCAGTGGCTGAGCGGACCAGGCGTTTTAAAAGGCTGGGCGGCACGATACCATTCCTGATAGCTTTCTCCACGGTATTTGTTGCATATAAAGCTAAAAATACTGTTTTTGATATAGATGGACACATACAGAAAGAACGCAATCTGCTCATTGCAGTAAACAATGGGCGTTACTTCGGCGGCGGCATGAAGATCGCTCCCGATGCAGACCCTTGCGACGGTCTATTGGATGTTGTTACTATAAGAGATGTGAATAAACTGAGGCTGCTTTATAATTTCCCCAGACTGTACAAGGGAACACATATTACCCATCCTAAGGTCAATACATATAAAGCAAAACTCATCGACGTCAAAACATCTGAGAAGTTGCTTCTCCAGCTGGATGGAGAGGTTGTGGGCGAAGCCCCGGCAAATTTTCGTGTAATACCATCAGCTCTGAGGGTGGTATCAGGAGGCTTGGATGGCTAAATCTAATATATCGGGATGTGGAAACTTCTATCATCATTACCCGCGTATTGCTGCAGTAGTAACGGTGCAAAGCGAAGGCAAAAACAACGCCATGGCCGCCGCTTGGCACTCTCCGATATCGCACACCCCGCCGATATTCGGCGTATCGCTGGCGCCTAAACGCTACACGTATAAGCTCATCAAGAAATCGAAGGAGTTCGCCATAAACTTCCTCCCCTTCGATAAAGCAGCTCTGGTAGTATCGATAGGCAGCGTTTCCGGAGCGGAGGCAGATAAGTTCAAGAAGTTGGGGATCAAAACGGAGAAGCCGATTAAAACGACTGCGCCAATCCTCAAGGACGCCTATGCCGCATACGAATGTCGTTTAATCGACAGCAGGGAGTACGGCGACCACATTTGGATAGTAGGCGAGATACTCGCCACACACTTCGATAAAGCGCTCTTCACTAACGATGAAACCATCGACCTGAACCGCGTCTCCCCCGTACTCTATATGGGAGCAGACCGCTACACCATACCGTCGAGCGCTGACGTTAAGGTAATCGAGCGGGACAGATAAGACAACACAAGGAGCATCGAGTATGATCGACCAAGATAAGATTAAACAGGCAGTTCACTCAATATTAGTAGCCATAGGCGAGGACCCCTCGCGTGAAGGGATAAAAGAGACCCCCAGACGCATAGCTGAGATGTATGCCGAGGTCTTCAGCGGAATGAAGGAGGATCCCAGGGAGGTGCTCAGCGTCGGCTTCGAGGAAGGACACAACGAGATGGTCATACTTAAGGATATACCGTTCTATTCAATGTGCGAGCACCACCTGCTGCCGTTCTACGGCATGGCGCACATAGGATACATCCCCAAGGGGCGCGTCGTCGGCGCATCCAAGCTTGGGCGCGTCGTCGAGATACTGGCCAAGCGTCCTCAGCTGCAGGAACGGCTCACCACCCAGATAGCCGACACCATCGCCGAGGCATTACAGCCGCAGGGTGTAGCGGTGGTTATTGAGGCCGAGCACTTGTGCATGACGATGAGGGGAGTAAAGAAACCTGGATCGAACATTGTGACATCCGCTATGCGAGGCAGCTTCCGCTCAAGGGCGGTTACACGCGCTGAGTTTCTATCGCTGATAAAAAGTCGCTGATCTTATCACATGATGAGTTACTTATGTAATAATTGAGGGGTACCGCATCATATATCTGCGATACCCCTCATATTTAATCAGCTTGAATCTAAATACTGAGGCTACTGACTTTAAACGTTTTAGTTAAGGCGTTGGTACCCCACCATCACCACCTAGCCCACCGGATGATGCTGTACCAGGGTCACCGACGGGGTCACCAGGTGTACCATCACCAGCAGCACCACCGGCACCACCCGTCCCACCCATACCGTTACTGGTACCGCTACCGGCATCATTCCCACCTTGACCACCTTGACCGCCTGTCCCATCAGTACCAGAAACACTAGCGCCACCAGTACCACCGGTACCACCTGCCCCACCATTACCCTTACCATCGTCATAACCACCAGTTCCACCGGCACCACCTATCCCACCATTTCCAGAATCACTATCGCCACCATTACCGCCGGCGCCACCAGCACCACCGTCACCCTTACCAAGGCCCCAGACAGCGATGTCATCACCACCGCTTCCACCAGCACCACCTACACCACCATTACCAGTTGTACCGTCTCCACCAGCTCCGCCTGCTCCACCTTTGCCACCATTGCCGCCAAATAAATTGTAATTATCACCACCGTCGCCGCCAGCTCCGCCATTCCCACCAGTTATACCGTCGCCGCCAGCTCCGCCTGCACCACCATTACCAGAAACTATACCCCACCCCCCATTACCACCATCGCCACCATCGCCACCCGCACCACCCTCATCCCCCGACTGGCCATTGCCACCGTTCAATCCACTTGTTCCAGGGACTGGAATGATTAAGATCCAACCGGGACTACCGGCATTACCACCGTCACCACCGTTCCCGCCGGCTACACCATTAACCCCACCATCGCCACCTTTGCCACCATCGCCGCCGTTGGCAAACAGTGAAGCATCACCACCATCACCACCGTTGCCGCCGGGGGCACCATATAATCCACCATAACCCCCCACTCCACCCTGACCACCACATCCAAGAATAATATGTCCACTACAATCGTAGTAATTAGCACCATCTTTCCCCGGATCTCCATCAGGGCCTCGACCTGCTACTTCATCTTGTGGATTTCCTTCAGCTTCAAACGACGTTGGAGCTCCTCCTGGCCAAGCACTACCTGCCATACCAGCGCAAATGTTTATCTTGCCGCCAATTGCACCTATAAAGCTACAGCAGGAGTCTATTCCCCATACTGCAGAATAGCCACTCAGGAAAACCGTAATTATAAATCCGGTGCCAAGAGCGTAAACCGTTCCAGCAGGAGTGATTACCTCGTAGCTGGAATTAGGGATTGTCATTGTCTTAACCCAGTTCACAGTTGTTCCGACTATCTGTGTTATCTGGATTACCACCGGTTCCCCTGCTGCACCTATATCCAGTTTAGTGAATTGAATCTCAGAAGAACCCTTAACCTCAAGTGTGCTTCCATCTGAGATATTCACATACGCATAACCATCGCTTCCGGTCTTCAGGCTGTCACCAGTAGTGAAATATACGTAGTTACCGGCATTGATGATCGGGGCGGCATCAGTCCATGCTTCTGAGCCTCCGGCTTTAACAAAGACCTCACCCTCAATATAAGTGAGCATAGCACCCTGCAAATCTGTATTTGCAACTTCATATATTTCCGAAGGTTGAATCTCAGTTGACGTGGTTGTAGCACCTTCAGAAGATGATCTGCCTGATAGCAACGGTACCAAGACACAAGCCAAGACCGTTACTATGGCCGCTACTAGAAATCCGATTTTTTTCACTGACATACTATCTGTCATTCTCATGTACTCCTCCTTCCTTATTGCTCTGCTACTATAAAAAATAGGCTACCGATATTAATCACTATCTTCGGTAGCCCAGCTATCTCTGCGCGCCTCGAAGCAGAGATCCGCAGCTTTGCGTCCCGCGATCGCTCGCGGCTTGCCTTTTCGGATAACTTGCATAGCTGACATTTTAAAACAAGACATTTAAATGTAATAAAGCTTAATCCGTTTGGCTTTTACAAAGTATGTAAAAGTAACATATAAAATGTAAACTGTCAAGGACAACAGGTAATCCGATATTATGTTCTTTTTAGTGATGCTTGCGTAGCGGTATCTCCTTGAGGAAGAAGTTTTTTACGAAGGCTACGACAACTACGCTAAAGCTGATCAAGAAGACTTCAGAAAGCGAGGAACTAAGAGCAGCCTTCAGTGTTGTTAGAAGTTCTTTAAGCAAAGCTTGGCCCTGCGCACCAAAGCTCTCAAATTGCGTTTTCAGCGCATCCAAAGCGCCGGAGCTGAATAACGCCTGGGGGTTGTTCACAAGCTGGTTTAGCTGATCTGGAGGGACGACCGCATGCAACTGGGGCGAGAGATTGGTTGTGAACTCTGAGGCAAAGCGGTTGTTCAACACAGAGCCTACAACAGACATCCCTAAAACGCCGCCTATAGAGCGGAAGAAGGCAGTGGTGGATGTGGCTATCCCCATAACAGAGTACGGGACAGCGTTCTGTACCGCGATGGTATATACGGGCATAGTAATTCCAAGCCCAAAGCCCGATACTACTATAAAAATTATAGCTCCCGATTCAGGGGTGCTGGTATTCATTCCAGATAGCAGAAATGCCCCCATGGCCATAATCGCACAACCCACTAAACCCTGTATGCGGTAATGACCACCCACACGCGACAGATATTGCCCGGAAAGGAAACTTCCGGTTATCATTCCCAGCATCATGGGAGTGAGGAATGTGCCGCTGGATGTAGCTGTTTGTCCCAGCACTCCCTGGAAGAACAGGGGTATATATATGATCCCCGTGAACATACCAAAGCCGGTAAGAAAGATAACCAGGGATGCTACAGAGACCACACGGTTTTTGAAGATCCACAGCGGTATGATAGGCTCTTTGACGTGCTTCTCGATATTCAGCAGCACGAATAGCATAACAGCCGAGAACTCGAACAATCCGATTATCTGTGGCGAAGTCCACGCATAATCAACACCAGCTAGGGAAAGGGCGATCATCAACGGCACTACTGTTAGTATCAGCGCTATAATGCCGAGGATATCTATCTTGTGCTTATGAGTGGAGAACCTGAGGTGAGGGAAGAAAAATATGTTCAGGAATATTATTAATATCCCTAATGGTATATTTACATAAAACACCCAGTGCCAGCCAAAGTGGTCGGTAATGTACCCCCCTAGCGTAGGTCCAATTATAGAGGACAGGCCGAATACTCCTGCCATTATACCAGCGTATTTGCCTCTCTCTGACGGCGGGAACAGGTCGCCGAGTATGGTAAAGGCAAGCGCCATTATCGCACCAGCGCCTACGCCCTGGATTGCGCGGTAAGCAATGAGCTGATCTATGCTCTGGCTTGTACCACAGATAGCAGACCCAACTAGAAATATAATTATACCGCCGACGAGGAACCACTTTCGCCCATACATATCGCTGAGCTTGGCAACGATGGGCACCATGACAGTGGAAGTTATCATATAGGATGTAACTACCCATGTATATTTGCTGAATCCGCCGAGGTCAGTGATTATTTTAGGTAGAGCAGTGCCGACGACCGTCTGGTCGAGCGAGGCAAGGAACTGGGCCAGCATTAGGCCCGCCAGGGTGAGTACTATTTCACGCTTGAGCAGTTTAGGAGGACCGGCTCTTTCACCGTTCTCATTATTACTTTTAATATTCCTATTATTTATATTTTCGTCTATATTCTTCATCTGAGACAATGTTATTTTAGTTTAGAGCCTATCTCAGCCAGCTTGCTCAGCGCTGCTGACATCTCTTCAATGTCCTTATCTTCTAACGCAGAGAGGCTTTGCTTGATGCTTTGCCCAATAACCGCATCGCATTGCCTCATAATTCTTCTGCCAGTATCAGTCAGTACCAAATTAATTACTCTGCGATCGTCCTCGTCGATGGTTCGTTCTACCATGCCCAGGCTCACCAGCTTGTCAACAATATGAGTCATCTGCGGCCGGGAAATGAACTGTCTATCGCCTATTGCGGATACCGACTGGCGTTCATGATCCTCAAGCATCCTCATAACCATTATATGGGGATGTGATAGCCCCTCCGCGACACGATCCAAGTCAATATTGCGGAAGCTCCTGCGAAACAGAGGAAATACATTCAGTATATTTTCAACTATAAGTTCTAAATCGCTGTCCTTCATTATTACGACTATTCGATCCTTTATAGTTTATCCTATTAATAATTCACAAAATGAACTATATAATCATAAAGACTATTTGTCAACGGATTTCTTGCCTGTAATGAAAGCCTATGCCTTTACCGGATCATAGATAGGAGTGCACCAATCGCTGTACTTCTTATTCTTCGCAAGGATGACATCGAAATACATGGACTGCAGCTTCTTGGTTACCTTACCGATTGAGCCTTTCCCCACCTTGCGGTGTTCTATCTCAATAATCGGGGTCACATGAGCCGCAGTGCCAGTCATAAAGCATTCGTCCGCAGTGAACAGTTCGTCAGACTCGATGGAACGCTCGATGGTTTTAATACCAAGCTCTTCCTTCGCCAGTTTTATAACCGTATCACGAGTTATGCCCACGAGTATATCGTCAGATTCCGGAGGCGTTACCAGCTTGCCGTCGATAACAAGGAAGATATTCTCCCCGCTGCCTTCACAAACGTGTCCTTCCTGTGTGAGGAATATGGCCTCATCGAAACCTTTTTCGAATGCCTCAGTCTTGGCCAAGGCGCTGTTGACGTATATCCCGTTTATCTTAGCCCTGATCGGTATCATATCGCTGCTAACCCGCCGCCAGGAGGCGATGCAGCACCGAGCCCCCTTCTCTATGTCCAGATATGCCCCGAAAGGTGTGGCAAACATGAGAAAACCAGGCTCAAGATTATGCAACCTGACACCAACCTGTTCTGACTTTTTATATGCGATCGGGCGAATATACGTATCTTCACGGAATCCGCAGCGTTGTACCAGCTCCACGCTGAGAGAGCACAGTTCATCCATGCGATACGGAAGCTTTATCTTTAATACTTCGCAGCTGTCGAACAGCCTTTTATAGTGCTCCTTCATACGGAATATATACATCTGCCCCTGCTCTTTGTTCCAGTTGCCGCGTATGCCTTCGAAGCATGCGGTGCCGTAATTGAAGGCATGCGTCATAACCCCGACCTTCGCCTTAGCAAGCGGGACAAATTTACCATCGAAAAAAGCATAGGGAGGCATTTTATACTCCTTATAATTGCAGACTGCGCCTAATTATATAACTTAAATAGACGCAGTGACAAGTTTGAAAAAGAGGGCGTCATATTGAAAAGTTATGTGGGTTAGTTCGGTCTGTAGCTAATTCATACAGCATATGTGCCGCTAGTGCATGGCTGTTCAAAAAAGCAACTTCTTACGTCTCTATGAACTTTAAAGCCACCGAATTGATGCAGTAACGCTTACCTGTAGGCTGAGGGCCATCATCGAATACATGCCCCAGATGCGCTCCACACTTCCTGCAGCGGACCTCAACCCTGCTCATGCCTTCCGAGTTATCCGTGCGAGTATCAAGGCAGCGATCCGAGATCGGGGCATTAAAGCTGGGCCAACCCGTCCCCGAATCGAACTTGGCCTGTGAGCTGAACAAATCCCTGCCGCAGCAAATGCACTGGTATATGCCATCATCCTTGAAATCGTGGTATATGCCGGAAAATGGCCTCTCCGTTTTCCTGCGTCTGGTAACTACGTATTGTTCTGTAGTAAGCACCTGCCGCCACTGCTCGTCAGTGACCCGCGAGTATTCCATTTCTTTGTATTGAAGCTCGTGTTCCTCACTCATAACACTAACATCCCCTGCGGCACACACGGGCCGCCTTAGCGATCCTCAATCCCCTCGACCAAAAAGATAATTGAAAACCATAACACCACCCCCAATCACTCGCTCCTATATTTATTATACAAATCAATCTTAATGATGACTAGTAATCAAGTATGTGACTTTAGTACCATTAGAGGGTAATAACTTCAATAACCAATGGTGAATTCCAAGACACTCAGATCGAGTGGTAAGACGGAGCCATTATTTGAATTTAGTCGCAGACGCTGGAAGCAATAACCGCAATGTGGGTATGATAATGTCTATTATGCCATGCCTTGAATAGGTTTCATTTTGTTCAGGTGATAGGCGGCTTCTTCAGCCAGTTCGCTGATAAGCTTCTTGACTGGAACTATCTCTTTGCACCTGTAGGCGTTCTCACCGGCAAAGGCGAATGCCTCTTCAAGGTGGCCCTCCGCCGCCCTCAACAACACCTTGGCGATACAATACGGAGCAGTCCTGGGATCGCAAGTCTTCAAACATTTATAGGCACATTTGAAAGGTACCGTCTCGCCCCTCTTTATTTTTTCCACGAACGCGTTATTGATAACCCTTCCCGGCATTCCCACGGGGCTCTTGATAATGGTTATATCCTCTTTTTTGGAATTGATATATGCCATTTTAAAGTTCATGTGAACATCGCATTCGTCCGTGCAGACGAACCGGGTTGCCATCTGGACACCGGAAGCCCCCAGCTTAAGGACCCGTGCAATATCCTTCCCGTCAAAGATGCCGCCTGCAGCGATCACCGGGATATGACGATCAAACAAATTAGCGACTGCGATTACTTCAGTCAGGATTTCATCAAGATCACGGGTTATACCGTTAACAAGATCATCATAATCGAATCCTAGGTGGCCGCCAGCCTTGGCCCCCTCCACTATCACAGCGTCCGGCCTCTTATTGTACTGCTGCCATTTCCTGCAAATAATACTCAGCGCTCTTGCCGAAGATACGATAGGCACCAGTTTACTTGTATGCCCTGAAGCGATCCTGGGAAGATCCAGAGGAAGGCCTGCTCCGCATATAATCAGATCCGCACCTTCCTCGGCTGCAGTTCTGACCAGGTTTTCGTAGTTGGAAAGCGCAACCAGCACGTTAACGCCGATAACGCCATCGGTCATTTTCCTGGCTTTTCTTATCTCATCGCGCAGCGCCTGCTCATTTAACTTCACAAACTCCGATCCGGGTCGATTCTCGAATTCCCCAAGTCCAACCGTGGAAATGACGCCTATACAGCCTTCATTGGCCACAGCAGCAGTCAGATTGGCTTTGGACACTCTGACCCCCATCCCACCTTGGATAAAAGGAGGGTTAACTTCCAAACCACCGATTACAAGTGATGGTAATTTATATTTACGCATAGACTTAGGAGCTACCAGCTAAGTTCCCTTGAGGAAGTATAACGCTGTGAATCGGGGATATCAATATGGGCTGAATTCCAAAAACCCTATTCCCTGTATCAAACGCTTGCCCAAGATATTCGGCAGCGATTTCTATGATCACCGTTAGTCGAAAGCCTGCCGCTCGCTTCAGTCCCATCTCCTTTTTAAACAACCAGAATCCACCTCTCATTTTATACTGTTTCACTGAAATTTAATACTATTTTGGAACCGGAAAACCAAATTGAATTCTACATCTTTCAAAGTAAACATGGAGTAAAGAAACTACAGGTTACCATACAGACCCGTTTGTGGTCGATACATTATCGACGATAGATAAACTATGCTTGATAAATACGCAATTAGAGCTATAGGGCTATTGACATGAGGTCATGCAATAGAGTATAGGTTTAACCACCACACCGACGGAGGGAAAGCGGTATGTTGAAAGAGTACAGTCTAATGGGCAAAGTAGCCATAGTAACAGGTGCAGCCCATGGCATAGGTAAAGGAATCGCCCTGACGCTGGCCGAGGCCGGTGCCGATATCGTATCCGGCGATATACACACCGATGAAAACAAAAGGCTCGCCGCTGAAGTTCAGGCGCTGGGTCGTCACTGCCTCCCATTAACTGTAGATGTCACGGATGAGATTCGGGTGCAGCGTATGGTAGAGGAGACATTGTCGAGGTTTGGCAAGATAGATATACTGGTGAACAACGCAGGGAAGGGCAATCGCCGCGTAGTTGTTCCGCTTGAGGAGCAGAATATCAAGCCAATAACCGACGAGGACTGGGAATCTGTGATGAACCTCAACGTCAAGGGCATACTGCACTGCGCTCGTGCAGTGGGTCCTTATATGATCAAGCAGCGCAAGGGGAAGATAATCATCATCATATCAGCCACCGCGGTGGCCTCTTTCGATTACAACAGTTTGTACTGCATAAGCAAGGCCGCCGCTGCCAGGTTCACCCAGACGCTGGCGCGGGAATGGGCTCCATATAACATCAACGTAAACGCTATTGGCCCGAGCTGGACGCTGACAGAGGCTGCAAAAGTGATGCTAGATCGCAAGGGCGAGGACTATTTCAGGCGGGAGATGGCCAGGATACCGCTGGGTCGTCCTTCCGAACCGCGTGAGATCGGATTGCTCGCCGTGTATTTGTCCTCGGAGGCATCTGACATGGTCACCGGGCAGAACATATATATCGATGGCGGCCTCACAGGTGCAGTTTGATGTCATATATAAATCGAACGAATTGCAGAGAGGGCTAAGATGAAAATATCGCTGGTGTCAGTGGCACAATCGGTGCCTGGTTTTGAGGACATATGGTTCGGGGTGCTGCGCAACAGTTTCAGCAAAGCGTTAAGGCCTGATACTGATGTGATACCGAAGGCACTAAAGGTGGGATTAGCCGACCCCAAGGACTTCGTCAGCCACTACTACTCATTCCTGAACTCCGCGAGCATAGTGGAGGCTGTAATCGAGTCCGAGCGACAGGGCTGCGACGCCGCAGTGGTGGGCTGCTTTGGCGACACAGGTGTCAGGGAGGCACGAGCGGCGGTGGACATACCAGTCATAGGCCCAGCCGAAGCAACGATGCTGCTCGCCTGCCAGCTGGGGCGCAAGTTCGGCATCATCTGCGCCAATCTGCCTGGGCTGGTCGCCGACCACGAGGAGCAGGTGCGCTATCACGGCCTCTACGACCGCCTTATCCCCAACGGCATCAGGCCCGATATACACAAGTTCGAGGACACATGGAGCAAGAGCTTCGTCGACCCCAAGTTCGCCGCCGATGGCGTGTCCGATCGTGCGCGCGAGATGGTGGCCGACGGCGCGGATGTAATCATCATCGGCTGCTGCGGCATCGGGCCATTCTGCAGCCTGGCCGGTCTGCACAGCATCAGGGTCGGCGACCGTAATATTCCAATACTCGATGCCCAGCTCATTGCCATCAAGACCGCCGAGATGGCCGCCGAACTGCGCACGAGCATCGGCCTGCCATACAACAGCCTGCCGCGGCCTTCAGCGAAGGACTTCGACCGGGTGAGGGACAGATTCGGTCTGCCAAGGTATAATAAGGATTGATGTCATGCAATGTCATTAACGAGAGGTGATTGTGAGTAATTTAAAAAGGGAGAGGCCTGGCAAGACCGAGCACTATCTGAACAGGGCCAAGGTCGCCGCAGAGAGAAGCACCTGTCTGAGAAGGAAGGTCGGAGCGGTGATAATCAGAGACGATACGGAGGTCAGCTCCGGTTATGTGGGCTCACCGCGCGACACCGAAAACTGCATCGATATCGGAAGCTGCATCAGGATCGAGCTGGGAACCCCATCCGGCGAACGTTATGAGCTGTGCCGCAGCGTCCACGCCGAGCAGAACGCCATCATCAATGCCGCACGGACGGGGGCAATAGTTTTCGAAGGCGAGATGTATATTTCCAGCGAGTTGATCGGCAGCGGATACACGCAGAGCAAGTCTAAAATGACGCAGACGAACCAGCCGTGCGCCCTCTGCGTGAAGGAAATTATCAACGCGGGAATTAAAAAGGTTTACATGCGGGACGAGTTAACCGGTGAAATAAAGACATATACCATACCACAGCTGACCAAGATGCTCGATACCGAGTTGAGAAGGCTGGGGGGCAAGAGCACGAAACCGAAGAAATAGAATCAAATAAATAATCCATCGAGGTAAATATGGCTTTCGGATCGAAGAAATATAAAGTAATCTCTAAAGGAAGAAGCGGGCTCCTTTATAAAGAGGGCGATAAAACAATCACCGTGGATTCCGAGCTCTTGTCCGAGTCCCTGGGGATAGCTATTTTCACCAATAGCATCAAGTTCTGGGATCCCCCATTCAATGAAGAGGTCCTATCGGAGGAAGAGCGCAGCCGTATAATTGACAATATTAAGAAAGACCTCGAAAGACAAAAACGCAAAGTTATTCTAGTAGGTGACGGTATTATTAACGAAACTACGCCGGCCCCGACTGACAATTCAGAAAAAACCGAAACGCATATAGAGATAGAATCCTATTAATCTTATGAGGCGACGCTATTCTTCCCGCGAGAGGCTACCGCCCACCACACCCCTACACCCACAAGACCCACGCCGGATGCGATCACCATATACATACATATATCTTGCATGTTGTTCACAAAGCTGCCCGCGGCGTCGATAGCAACCTCATCAGCTTTTTCTAACATCACTGCCTCGACTCCCTGATGCCCAGAGGTATTTATAGCGTCATGTATCTCCGATTCACCCCACTGCGACCAAGTGAGCATCACTCCCAGGAACATAACCAGCGACACAAAGAACAGGATAACGAGCGGCCCCACCGCACGGGTCTTCCAGCCACGTCCGCCCAGAAAACCGATACCGATGAGGATCACGAACGGCACTACCCACAGCACCCACAGCAAAGTCCGTCCTACACTTATCCAGTGACGTACATCGTCGAAATTCTGCAGCCCATTCGGATCATCCGACATCGCTTCCCGCATATCGTCCTGATCGAACGTATAACCATTATGTATCCAACCACGAACGTCCTGTAGATCCTGTACGCTCTCTGCACTCATATCAGCATATAAGTCGTTCTGCGTGTATGTCCACCCGTCGCCAATCCATTCTCGCGCCTCGTCCAGATAATCCTCGTTGCCGGGGCCGAGCAGGGTTAGCAATGTTTCATCGGTCACACGTTGTTGGATAGGGAAACTGACCTCAAAATAGTTCCTATCACCAGAGAGATATGGTATTACCTGATCGATAGCAGTGTCTAATTGCGCCTTCAGCCATTGCGGTGTTAGTGAATCTCTAAGCGCAGCTTCGATTTCATCCTGGGTGATATCTACATCCGGAGGTAATGCAGGCAAGTTTTCATAGTAATATCCAGCGATATATGACAGTAAATCATCATATATACTTAAGAAGGCACTACCAGCGAGTATATTGTCCTTCATCGCCTGGCCGACATCATCCATCCTATCCTTTACTGTAAAAGTATAGGTAAAACCAGGTTCATTATCGACCACGTATGGTATCAACACATTCGTTACAGATTCGAACTGCTGCTGCAGCCACGAATCCGGGAACGCCTGTTCAGCAGCGGCAACTATTTCATCATGGAGGTTGTCAATATCGACAGGCAGATCAGCCGCATCTTCGGTATCTATCTCATCAAGGGCTGCCGGCAGGATACTATCATAAATGTAGTTGTACATATCAGCCTTTATCATTAGGTTGTTATAGAAGTCGGGATTGGCAGCCGTATTACTAACAGCAGTCACGGGAACTGCTGCGACTATTAATACGATAAAGATGAGAATCAACGGCAGGGTCAACGCTCTTCTTAACCATATCATGACAGCTAACGATCTCCAATACTTCTTAATGTATTATCAGACATATTTCCTCTTATTTCAATAATTCAGAACTAATAAATCAGAAGGTTTTTTGGCATTTTGTGCAAACAAAATGTGCTAAATACCAATGGCTATCGGTTTTTGAATAATCAGGAATAAGCTCCATAAGAACATCACCCTTACATTGAGGGCAATTAAAGAACGATGGCTGGCCAATATCCTTCTTCAACTGAACGACGTCTGCCTTGACATCATTAATAGACAATTTATAGGAAGGAGCGCCTTTCCTTGCCTCTGCCTGAGTGAATACCGCGCGAATCTTTCCTAATATTTCCCGGGGCGTGAAGAAACCTTTGACCATGTAATCACTGGCCCCCAGGTCAAGGCCTTTCCTGATGTCATCCTGCTCCCCTAACGCCGTGGTAATAAGAACAGGGATGTTCTTTGTCTCAGCGTCAGCACGGACGTACTTCAATATTTCGAATCCATGAAGCCCCGGCAATACTAAATCCAGCATTATCAAATCTGGTTTTTCAGCTTTTGCCAGATCCCATCCGAGTTCCCCATTCTCAGCTACCAGCACATGATAACCAGCTGTTTCAAGCATATCGCGGTAAACACGCCTGAAAGATGCATCATCCTCAATAATCAGTATCTTCCCCTTGCCAGCAGTAGCCATGTTCAACCTCCTTAATCTTTACCAGATTATGTGTTATTTTCTCGGAAGGCTTATGATGAAAGTGCTTCCCTTACCAATAACGGATTCTACCATAATGTCGCCACCTTGAAGTTTCATAAAACCCTTAGCTATATAAAGGCCGAGTCCTGCACCACCTCCTACAGTAACAGCTCCGCCGAAAACTTTCTCCTTTTTGAATAGATCCTTAATAACCGCTTCCGTCATCCCGACACCGGTGTCTCTGACCTTTACAACTCCATAATTTCCTTCCGATGATATCTCAATGCTGATCGAACCGTCCTTTGTGAATTTATAAGCATTATGAATTATATTCTTCAGTACCTCAACCAGCTTATCCCCATCAGAAAGCACCAGAACTCCTTGCTCCACCTCATTAATATTAAGTGCCAGCCCTTTTTCCTCAATGCTTTCTTTATAATCTCGAACAGCCATTTCAACTTTGTCTCTCAAGTAAGTGGGCTGGATATTAACTGAAATCACTCCCCGTTCAAGCCTTGAAATATTTAGCAAATCTGCTATCAACCTATTATTTCTTGCACAAACATCGCGCATTTCATTAAGATATTCAGCCTGCCTGTCATTCAATTCCCCGGTAATACCCTCCAGCATATTATCGATATAAGCCATCAGACCGGCTACAGGTGTTCGAAGCTGATGAGAAATGAAGGAAACAAAGTCGTTCTTCATCTGTTCGATCTTTTTCCGTTCCGTGATATCGAGGATTACACCTCTTATACCTACAGGCTGTCCATTGTGTATAATTGCATTAGTATATATCAGCGCCGGATATGTACTGCCATCCTTTCGCACCACGCTATATTCGTGATTATCAAACTTTTCGCCCTTTAGAATCTTGCCAATGTTTTCAATCAGTCTATCCCTTTGTTCGGGGATAACAAAATCTATCGCTGAAGCCTTTTGAATTTCTTCCAAAGTATATCCTATAGATTCAAGGCCGTAGCGATTAGCATAGGTAAAACGGCTATCCATATCAATTTCACAGATCGCCTGAGGTAATTGCTCAGCTAAATCCTTGAACTTCTGCTCACTCTCACGTAATGCCTCCTCGGCCCGCTTGCGTTCGGTGATCTCCCATGCTACATCCGCTAGATATGAGACAACCTCTACATCTATATCGGTATAGTTTGTTGGTTTGTTGCCAATGCCGAGAATAGCTACAACATATCCCCCCCTCATGATAGGCACAACCAGTTCTCGAATCACAGCGGCATGCCCTTCAGGAAACCCTTTCCGATGCGGCAGCGAATAATAATCGTTATGTATCACCGGCCGCCTTTGACGCACGCAGTCCACCCACACACCCGCCTGGTCGATCCCGTAATGCATCCCTTGCCCCTCCGCCTTGCAGAATTCATTAACTGTCCGCGTCGACCAGGCCTGAAGCGAAAGCGTCTTCTGATCCTTATCGACAAAGTGGTAAAATCCGATCGGGCTTTCGGTCAACGCCCCGACCTCATCCAATGTCTTCTGCAGCAGCTCTTCAAGAGAATGCGTTGTAGCGAACTCCAATAAAGACAGCCGTACTCGAATCAGGTTCTCAGCCCGCTTGCGTTCACTGATATTTTTAGCTATATGAACAGAACCTATTACTTCGCCTGTCTTATCGAAGATTGGTGAGGTAGACACCTCAAGATAAGCGCCGAGCCTCGGTTCGAAAATCTCCTGAGTCATTGCCTTTTTTGTCTCAAGAGTCCGGTGATGAGGGCAATTTAAAATATGAGAAGCTGCATTGTGCACTACCTCATGACAAGGCCTGCCGATAATGTCCTGCATTTTCATCCCAACGGCATCCGCATACGCTTTGTTAAGCCTGATAAGCTTATAATCCCTGTCTTGAATGGAAACCATATCATTGATGGAATCAAACGTTGTCTGCCATTCCTCAGCTACCTGTCTTACTTTCTCCTCTGCCTGCCTACGCTCAGTGATATCGCTCAAGAAATTAAGGGTCGCGGGCTTCCCTTCCCAATCTATTACAACGGTGCTTAACTCGGTCCAGCGAATACTGCCATCCTTCCGATTTATGCGGAAGGAGTAAGTAGATGGAAGAATTTCACCTTTCAATCGCCGTCGGTGGCGGTCTACAACCATCTCCCTATCATCAGGATGAATGAATGCAATGAACGGCTTCGCTGATAATTCCGCAGCGGAATAACCGAACATTTTGGTCAACATCGGATTACTAAACACTATCTTTTCATTCTGGGCCACAAATATGGCTTCGTTTGCATTTTCAAAGAGATCTCGGTATTTCTTCTCGCTTTCCTTCAGTACCTCCGCTGCCTGCCTGAGCTCTGTTATATCCTGCGCTATAGTCGAAGCTCCAACTATCTTGCCTGACACATCCTGAATAGGTGAGATGGTCAGCAAGACATTGATACGTTTCTTGTCCTTAGTTATTCTTACAGCTTCATAGTCCTTTACAGCTTCCCCACGCCTTATTTTCCCCAGCAACTGTTGCGTTTCACCGGGAAATTCGGGGGGGATTAGTATAGATACAGGACGCCCTATGACTTCCTCGGCGGCATACCCATAAAGCATCTCGGCGCCCCTGTTCCACGTTGTGATGATCCCGTCCAGCGTCTTGCTTAGAATCGCATCGTGAGAAGACTCCACAATAACAGCCAAACGATGCTGTGCCTCTTCGGCCCTCTTGCGCTCAGTGATGTCGACGATAACACACCGAAAACCGGTGGTCTTCCCTTCTTTAATGATATTGCCGATATGCACGATCGCAGGGAATTTGCTGCCGCCCTTACGAACCAGTGTATATTCATCCGAACCTAACGCTTCCCCGGCTATCATCCTCTGTATATTAGTTGCAGCCCTGCCCTGATCCTCCGGAGAAATCATCGCATATATATTCAATCCCTTTTCAAGGTCTGCTCTATCATAACCAGCCATGAGGGAAGCCTTATTATTAGCCAGGATCACATTGCCAAATGTATCTATCTCACAAACTGCCTCCGGCAACAGCTCGATGAATTGCCTGAACCGCTCTTCGCTCTGCCGAAGCGCCTCCTCGGAACGTTTGCGCTCCGATATATCGTTAAGCATTATCATGTGGCCGGAGAGCTGGTTGCGTCGATCATGTAGCGGCGCGATGATTACATCGAGCCAGAGCGGCTTCTCGCGATCCCTTAATGAAGCTTCCAGTCTCTGGTGAACCTTGGGCAGTGGAAATGGTATGTTTAGCCTACCTTTTAAAATTGCTTCCAGATTATGCCCCACTTCCACCTTTGCGCCAATCATGCTTTTAGCAGCTAGATTGATATCAACAATCGTGCCTCCGTAATTTACGACCAGAACCCCACTTTCTATCTGTTTATATACCACTTCTTTCGCAACCGGCAGGACCTTGAATAATTGAAACTTCACGATACCAAACGCCAGGAGCAAGCCCGTCGCTGAGGCCATGATGGGAGCCATATCCAAGCCGGTCAACGGGCTGAAACCAAACACAAAAAATGCGTTTGCTATCCATGGAAGAACCGATGCTACAAGCACGATCAAAGCCTGACGCCGATATATCCGGGAGAGGCTCGTTGCAGCTCTGAACAGCAACACAACACCTACCCATACTGTTAAATAGAAGTAAATTATAGCTACATAGAACCATGGCCCATGCCCGTATATAAGGATATTGGTACCCTCGGGACCAGGCGTGAATTCACTCCACATGAGACCATGCAATTCATTTGTAGCTGCCATAATAATTGTTACCAGAGGAATTATCCATATCATGATCTGATATTGCAGACGTATACGGATATCCGGACGCCAATAGTTCAAGGCAAAAAGCATGAAAAACACGGGCATAGTGCCGAGTCCGAGGTAAGATATTTGCCCCCAGAGGATTTTCAGGGACTGTTCGTTGCTGAGCGCCTCAATAGCATATGTAAACGCCCACCAGGCACCGGACAGCATCATCAAGGCAAAATAAGTGCTGCCAGGAACGGACCGCCTACGCCATGCGACTGCTGCTAACGTCAAAGCCACAGATACAGTTACTACAAGTGCGATAGCATAGTATGTGGTTTCCGGCATTGGACTACCTCCACAGACACACTATCTTCATTTCAAAAAGTTAGCATGCCCTGACAATTAAAAAGACAAAAGCCTAAATACGAATTAAAAACCCCTCATCGTACCCGCGAATACCTGCCACGCCAGCGCTGACTTGGCCGTCAGGCTCAGTATCATATAAACACGCTCGCCAAAAAGGTAATTCTTCCAGGGACCGATCTTTTTATACTGGAGCCACATATTGAACGCGAAGCTGAAGAAGAAAACGAACAAGATGCCGAGGATGAAATAAACGAAGGTCGGAACTGCTTCAGTGGAGCTGGACAATGCTGCGAAGAAATACCACGCGATCACGATCCAGGGTATGAAGCCTATGATTGAGCCAAATACAAAGGGTGTCCAATCCACCTTTTCCGCACCCTGGTTGCGCAATTCCATCTCCAGGCCAAAGAAGTTCATGCCCGCCGTCAGCGCGAAAAGCAGTATCATTATTGGCACATCGAATATACCGCTCAACATGCCAATCAGCACTACCATAAGAGAAGCACTGAGAGCATATTCATACCATCTGAGATAGTTGATCCCCTTTTTCAGATTGTGCACATACCAAGGATAAAAACGCGGCGATGCCATGATGAAGTGCGCTACTGAAGAAATCAAGAGGAAAGCCGCTACCATCGGCCCTATCGGGAAATCGACAAGAGGTTTTATCACTGACTCTGGAGCACCTGTTGTCTGGTTCCAGCTGAGGAACGATGTTGTACCGGTTACTGAGTAATCCTTGCTCAGGATAAGTATAGCTATCGCTTGAGCTAAATGCAGAAAACCCATGACAAGATTAAATATCCGCAGCCTCTTGAATTTCACTACAGCTGGCATCCTGCACCTCCTTGCTCTATATGATGAGAGTTATGGAAGTATGAAATATCGTGTCGTATTTGTCAATATCATAGGATGAATCTTGATACAAATCTTTTCGTGTTGTATATTGAATATCTCCTGAGTTGACTTGAAAAATGGAGGACTTATGAAATCATGTCAAGGTAAAATAGGGCGCGTTTTCGTTATTCGACTCGAAGATGGCGATGTCGTCCCAGAATGCATCGAGCGTTTTGCCGAACAGCACAACGTCACTACAGGCCACGTAATCCTGGTCGGTGGCATCAGCAACGGGCAGATAGTGGTTGGACCGCGCCATTCGAATGCGATGCCACCAGAGCCGATGCTGCTTCCCATAGACGGTGTCCATGAGATAGCTGGAGTAGGGATTCTTGCACCAGGCGAGGACGGTAAACCGGTACTTCATATTCACGCTTCGCTTGGCCGCTCAGGCCAGACTATGACCGGTTGTTTGCGACCCGGGGTCACAACATGGATCGTCGGCGAGGCCATACTATATGAGATCACTGGTACTAAAGCGATGAGGGTCAAGGATAATAAAACTGGGTTTTCGCTCCTGGAACCGCTCTAATGAAAGGTATCCCTCAGATGCGATGGCATATCCCGTCCCAAGAGCTTCTGGTTCGGTCAGCTGTCGGCCATTGTTGAGCCTGTGGCTGCTGTCATAGGGGCAGCGAGCGTTATCGTCTCGACGTCAATATTGCCTTACGCACTGGCCTTTGCCGCAGGCGCCATGATATTTATTGTGAATAGAGGAGATAATACCTCAGTCCCAGCGTTACGGGAACAAAGACCTGGCCACTTTAACCACAATGGCCGGATTCGTGATCATGATGATACTCGATGTAGCGTTCAGCTAGCACAGCATCTTGTTTCTATGTTGTCTCACAGAGATTAATTACCCCCGGCCAGCTTTTTGGCGATAGTGGCAACATGGCGGCCCTGAAAACGCGCCATAGCCAGTTCATTCTCACTGGGCACGCGGCTGCCGTCGCCACCTGCGATTGTGCTGGCGCCATAAGGGCTGCCGCCCGTCATCTCGCTTATCGTAGTCTGGCGTTGCTCGGTATAAGGCAATCCTACGATGACCATACCGTAGTGCAGCAGCGTTATATGAAAGCTGATGATGGTTGTCTCCTGTCCGCCGTGCTGGGTACCGGTAGAGGTGAAGACGCTACCCACTTTACCGACCAGGGCGTTTTTGGCCCACAATCCGCCCGTCTGATCTAGGAAGTTGCGCATCTGGGCGCACATATTGCCGAACCGGGTCGGGGTGCCGAAGATAATGGCATCTGCATCGGCCAGATCGCTGACCTTGGCCACAGGTATATGCTTGAATGTATCTCGCGACTTCTTTGCTCCTGATTTCTCCAGCACGGCATCCGGCACCAGCTCAGGCACCTGAAGCAGCTCGACCTCGGCGCCTTCCACCTCGCGGACACCCTGCGCCATTGCCTCGGCCATTTTATAGATATGCCCGAACATGCTGTAGAAAACAATCTTAACTTTCATCGCTACCCTCCAGTTCTATTATCAATCCTGATTTAAGCCAGGTTTCTCGTACTAGGGATACAGTTGATTACCTTTGTCATCCGAAATGATGATAGCCTTAACCGAACAACTTTCGGCAGCTGCTAATATGATCTCCTCATCAACTGAGTAAGGGTCAAGAATCACAACCTTTCCCTCATCGTCAAGATCAAATGCTGTCGGCGCAATGGCTGCACAGTTGCCCAACCCTATGCACAAGTCTCTATCCACTGCCACTTTCAACGCATACCTCCCAAAGCCTACATGAATTCACTCAACAGGCGTTCTATCTGTAAAGGCTCAATCTTCTGTTTCACGAGTGGGCCTTTCTTTAAGGCCGGTATTTGTTCCTCGAAGCTGGCTGTCTCCTTGCGATATATTACGCCGATAGGTATCCGATCTCCCCACTCCTGGGCTTTCTCAAACGCTGCCAGCTTGTTGCTCGGATCATAGCCTGTTCCGTCCAGCTTATACACCCTTTCCCGATACCAGGCATAGGTATTCTTTTTATTGAATGTAGGACATGGCTGGAGTATGTCAATGAGTGCAAATCCCCTGTGTTTTATGCCCATCTTGATAACACTAGTCAGTTGTTCTATATCCCCCGCGAAACCGCGTGCGATAAAGCCGGCCCCGGCTGCTACAGCCAGAGCTATGGGATACACAGGCGGCGGTGCTCCCTCCAGCGTGGTCTTTGTGACAAATCCCTGGTCACTCGTGGGTGAAGCCTGCCCTTTAGTCAGGCCATAGACCTGGTTATTGTGCACCAGATAGGTGATATCGTGGTTGCGGCGCATGGCATGTATCCAGTGATTCCCGCCTTCGCCGTATCCGTCGCCATCGCCGCTGATGGCGATTACCGTCAGCTCCGGATTAGCTATCTTGGCGCCGACAGCCGCCGGCACCGGCCTGCCATGAAGCCCGTTCAATACATTACATTTTGTGTAGTGCGGCAGCTTTCCCGCCTGACCGATGCCGGACACCATAAGCACCTTGTACGGCTCAAGTTGTAGTTCAACCAGCGCTTTCTTAACCGCGGCCAGGATACTGAAATCGCCGCATCCGGGACACCATGCGGGTTTGCCTCCAACGTAATCATTTATTGTTACCATGTTACTTATTCCTTTTCTTTACTTCTTGCACGATATCCGCCGGGGTGAACGGGCGCCCATCGTATTTGAGGATTTTCTCGCTCACTTTTACACATGTCTCAGCCTGAATGAGATGGGAGAGCTGCCCCGAGGCGTTGCTCTCGACGACATAGATTTTACCGGCGTCAGACAGAACTCCGGCGACATCGTCTGCGGGGAACGGCCAGAGCTCGCTGAAATGCAGTGAGTTCACGCTGACGCCTTCGTTAACTAATATATCGACAGCTTCCCTGATAGCATAGTATGTGCTTCCCCAGCCTGCGAGGGTTATATCTGCCTTCCCCGAGCCCTCGAGCCGCGGCGGCGACATCTCTTTCCTCATACCGGCGAGCTTGTTCATCCGCTTGCGTATCATATTGTTCCGCGTCTCGGCATCCTCGATTATATGCCCTTCCTCGCTGTACTCATCGGAGTCGGCCACAACCAGAACCCCTTCCTGCTGCATCGGGAAAGCCCTAGGCGATATGCCTGAAGCTGTCAGCTTATATCTTTTGTATTCTGATCCCGCAGCGCGACCGCCTTCCGAGAGAAGGTCTCCGCGGTCGACCACTACCTTTGATAAATCGAACTTTTCCGCCGTGAAGTAGGAGCTGGCCTGATGATGGTCCGTGATAAGTATCACCGGCAACTGATACCTGTCAGCCAGATTGAAGGCTTTAACGGCCAGCCAGAACGCATCTTCGATCGTGCCGGGAGACAGAACGGCCTTGGGATAATCCCCGTGCCCAGCATGTATGGCGAACTCCAACTCCCCCTGTTCCGTCCTTGTAGGCAAGCCGATGGCGGGTCCGGGACGCTGACCCAGTACCACTACGATTGGAGTTTCCGTCATGCCAGCAAGGCTCAAACCCTCCACCATGAGGCAGAACCCGCCGCCGGAGGTGGCTGTCATCGCGCGAGCGCCGGCATAGGAAGCCCCGATGACGGCATTTACGGCAGATATCTCATCTTCAGGCTGCAATACGACAAGATCAAACTCCTTGGCTTTAGCAGCCATATATTCAATAATGGGAGTAGTAGGAGTCATGGGATAGCCCGACACGAATTTACAGCCCGAAGCAATGGCTCCCAGCGCTATGGCCTCATTTCCATTAAGCAGCATGCGCACTTTGCTATCAATCGGACTCAGATGCTGTTTGAAATCACCCTTGTAATTCTGAAGGGCGTAATCATAGCCTGCCCTGACCGCCTTCGCATTGTCCTCGCCGACCTTGCCTCCGCCGAAATATCCCTGCACAACATTTGCCAGCATATTCAAGTCGGAACGTATTAAAGCGAAGATCACGCCAAGAGCCACGGTATTCGACACCTGCGCATTCCCTGTAGTTTCCTGAGCGATCCTGTTTAACGGCACGCTGAACATGGCGCCGCCATCACCGATGTCCTTTATCTTCTCTCCATCGTAGATTATAACACCGCCTCGAGTTAGTTCTTCACGATGTATATCCACAGTGTCCTTATCCAGAGCCACCAATAAATCTATTGGATTAGATATGGCATAGACCGGCAAGTCCTTGGCTCTTACCCGGAAGAAATTATGGCCGCCCCTGACGCGCGATTCATAATCCTGGTCAGCAAACACATAGTATCCGCATCTGACCAGGGCTTTGGCTAAAAGAAATCCTACAGACTGGACACCCTGTCCCGCTTCGCCACCTATCATGAAATTTACATCTATAGACATATCATTTCATTCATCCTTCCTGATTGCGATATACGGAACTCCTGCTTAACTGGGGAACCTATTCCACTGAAACCATTCATACGATTTGACTAAAGGAATACTACTCCGAGAATTCTATCGCTACTTCTTTAACATCCCACAGTGGCTCTATCTTTTCCATGATTTCTTCTCGTATCGCATTGGCAAACTGGTGATTAGAGGGCAAATCGATCGCTATCGTAACTTTTCCGTCATTGACTTCAATACTACGCACCAGGTTTGTACGCACAACATCCAATCCACTCAGTGGATTCATTACTTTCTTTAATCGTTTCTGCACAGTCTCTACCGTGGTAGGCTTTTTCTCCTTAACCAGCCCATGTCTCTCCTCGTAGTTCTGTATAGCTGAACGCAAACCTTCAACGGCTAACACGGAGCAGTGGGCCTTAATCTTAGGCAGCCCACCTAAAGCTTCAGACGCCTGCTTCCAAGTGATGTTCTTTGCTTCCTCCAGCGTCTTGCCTTTGGCTAGTTCAGTAATTATAGAACCAGTAGCAATATTGGAGGCGCAACCATATGACTCAAACTTTACGTCACTGATGGTCTGCGTCTTTGGGTCCACCTTTATGTATACCGACACCATATCGCCGCAGGCAGGACTACCCTCCGTAGATTTGCCGTCGGCATCCTCGATCTTGCCTACGTTACGCGGATGTTTGAAGTGTTCCAGAACCGTCTCACTATATGGAAATTTCATTTTACCCCTCCTTCTCTTTGCCCAGCGGGCTGATTACTCTCAGCTCACGTATAATCGAAGATAATGCTTCAACTACAACATCAATCTCGCCAATGGCGTTGAAGCGCCCAAAGGAAAATCGTATGGACCCATGCGCCCTTTCATGATCGCCACCTATTCCATATATGACATGACTCCCTTCAAGTGAGCGGCTGAAACAGGCGGAACCTGTACTCACTGCGATACCATGCATATCAAGATGAAGCGTTATCGATTCGCCCTCAACATAGTGGAAAGAAATATTTGCGTTTTGCGGCAGCCTTTGCAGCCTATGACCGTTCAGCGTTGAGTCCGGTATTTCGGCAAGTATGCGGTCGATGATGTGGTCGCGCATCGATCGAATCCTCTCGGTTTCTTCAGGTGTTACCAACTCTACCGCTTTGGCAAATCCGACAGCCCCGGGTATATTCTCCAATCCGGCACGAAGATCGAATTCCTGGAACCCGCCGTCCATCCACTTGGCTATCTTGGTGCCTTTTCTTACGTACAGCCCTCCGATGCCCTTGGGCCCGTGTATTGTGTGTGCCGATACGGTCACAAGATCAACAGGCGTTTTTGATACATCCAATGGCTTACGGGTAAATGTATGAGTGGCATCGGTATGGAAAAGCACGCCCCTCTCGCGGCAGATACCGCCTATAGCATCTATATCTTGAACGGTCCCGATCTCCTGATTGGCGTGCTGGATTGAAACGAGTATGGTCTTATCCGTAATCGAATTTCTAAGCTTATCAAGATCGACAAATCCTTCACCATCCACTCCCAGATAAGTCACTTTAAAGCCCTGACGCTCAAGTGCTTTCGCACCATTCAATACAGGGAAGTCCTCGATTTTGGAAATGATTATGTGTTTCCCCTTCTTCTCTCCTAGAGCCAACGCCACACCTTTCAATGCGATGTTGGACGACTCGTCACCCCCCGACGTAAAAATGAACTCCTCGGGGCCCGCATTCAGCACATTAATGAAGACCTGGCGCGCTTTATCGAGTGTCTCACGAGCCTCAATGCCCTGAGAATATGCAAACTCTGAAGTAGCGACCGCGTAAACATCAAAGAAATAGGGTCTCATAGCCTCAAGCACACGCTCGTCCATCCGTGTAGCTGCCGAATTATCGAGATAAATCTGCTTTTCAGGCATAGCTCCCTCCCATCAAATAAACAGGGTTATTGTCGAATCTCTCGCTTCATCCAGGTACGTTCCCACGCCGCAGTAATCCGAAATCAAATCATCGCGCAGGTCCTCCCTCTTTATCCCCATGATGTCCATCGTCATGTCGCAGGCCAGTATCTTGCCGCCAAGCTCCTTGAAATCCTGAGCCAGCTTCTCTAAAGATGCTACGTTTGCCTGCTTCATCTTCTTCTTAACCATCAATTTGCCCAAGCCAAACATATGCATCTTGGAAAGAGGCCCCTTTTCAAGCCTACCTTTCTTAAGGCGTTGCAGCCCCCAGAACGTAAAAAACATCGACACATCCATACCCATGGCCAACGCCCCGTTGCCGATAATAAAAGCGCTGTAGACCTTATCCATATCGCCGCTATGAACTATAAGTGTAGCTTTATTAGACATGGCTCCCCCTTTACTTTCGTATTCTGATGCGCCAGAAACCTTCTTCATCCTTTAATTCTACAAGCTCCAAACCCAAAGCTTTAACGGCCATTGGTATCTCTTTCTTTGAAGAAGGATGAGTTCCTATTACCTCGACGATGTCGCCTTGCTGCGCTTTCCTCAGCGCTTTGCGGGTTTCAACTAAAGGAACAGGGCAAGTCTCTCCTCTGCAGTCAACTTTTATTTCAGCCATTACTGCACCTCCGTTTACTTAGTCTATATTAGCGAAAATACAGTGATATATCTGCGACTTATGTCCCATATCTACCACAATAAAGGAGCCAGTACTCCTCTTATTCAAATATTCTCCGGAGATCATATCGTCTCATGCTCAGCGAATTCGTCACCACGCTCACCGAGCTGAAAGCCATCGCCGCACCTGCGATTATCGGATTGAGCAGGAAATGGGTGGCAGGGTATAGCGCTCCGGCAGCAATCGGTATAGCTACAACATTATAGAAAAAGGCCCAGAACAGATTTTGCTTTATCTTACGCATAGTGTAACAGCTTAATTCCAGCGTACGAACCACATCGCGGATGTCGTCCTTCACCAGAACGATTCCGCCAGACTCGATGGCGACGTCGGTGCCCGAGCCAATGGCGATGCCGACATCGGCCTGCACAAGCGCCGGTCCATCGTTCACCCCATCGCCCACCATCGCTACTTTACTGCCACCCGCCTGGAGCTTCTTTATCTCGGCGGCCTTATCCTCGGGCAAAACCTCGGCCAGCACGCTATCAATCCCGAGTTGACGCGCGATGCTCTCTGCGCTGCGTCGGTTATCGCCGGAGATCATGATGACCTGCTTCCCCATGCGCTTGAGCCTCGCTACCGTCTCAGCAGCGTACTCCTTGGCCGTATCCGCAACCGCGATGAGGCCGACAGCCTTACCTTCGACTCCTACCAGCACCACCGTCTTGCCCTGTCCTTCGAGTTTCGCGACGTCCGCCTCCGCCTTTGACACGTCGATGCCCCTATCAGCGAAGAGCTTGCTATTCGCCACGAGGACGTAGCTGCCGTTATATTTCGCCTCGACGCCTTTGCCAGAAATAGCTGAGAAATCCGCGACTTCAGAAATCGCTATTTTTCTCTCAATAGCTTTAGCGACTATGGCATCGGCTATGTGATGCTCGGAACGCTGCTCGACCACCGCGGCCAGTCCCAGAATCGCATCCTCAGAATACAACTCTGATAGTGTGATGACATCTGTTACCACTGGTTTGCCCCATGTCAGGGTGCCTGTCTTGTCGAAAACTACGGTATCGACCTTGCACGCCAGCTCCAGCGTGGCCGCATCCTTTATCAATATCCCGTTCTCTGCGCCCTTGCCCGTGCCTACGATCACCGCCGTAGGAGTGGCTAACCCCAGCGCGCAGGGGCACGCGACGATGACGACCGCGATAAAGGCCGTTAAGGCAAATGCCAGATCTGAGCCAGACAGATACCAGGCTAGGAAAGCGATCACCCCGATTGCCAGCACAATGGGCACAAAATAGGCGGATACCTTGTCCGCCAACCGCTGCACGGGAGCCTTGCTGCCCTGAGCCTCTTCGACCAACCTTATGATCTGGGCCAGGGCTGTGTCAGCGCCGACCTTCGTAGCTTTGAACTTGAGCCAGCCACCTTTGTTTATAGTCCCGGCGATCACCTCATCTCCGACAGCTTTGTCGACCGGGATGCTCTCCCCCGTCAGAAGCGACTGATCGATCGAGGAACTGCCCTCTCCAACGATTCCGTCCACCGGCACCGCGCTTCCCGGCTTCAATACGACCTCGTCCCCTACCAGCACTTCGTCGACAGCTATCTCTAACTCCTTGCCATCCCTGACCACCAGCGCCGTCTTAGGCTGCAACTCCAGCAGCTTGCGGATGGATGCCGACGTCCTGCCCTTAGCTACCGCCTCCAGATACCTTCCCAGCAGGATGAACACGATGAGCAGTCCGGCCACTTCGTAGTAAAGATCATTCATCCCATAGTGTGGATTGCCGCTCCAGATCAAAATCGATATCGCCAGGCTGTACAGGAAAGCCGTGCCCGTGCCCAGCGCCACTAGCGTATCCATGCCAGCGCTGCGGTTCTTCACCACCGTCCTGATTCCGACCGTATAAAACTGATAGCCGGCCGCGACGATGGGGGCTGTCAGTACGAGTTGGATGACGGCCATTGCCCTATCACTGAGCGATGGAATCGGCAGGCCGACATGATGCCCCATAGCGAAATAAAGCAGCGGAACAGCAAAGACAGCAGACACGGCAAGCTTGATCTTCAGCACATCGATATTGCGTTTGCGGGCCGCTTTCTCGCGGTCGATGGGGATTCCCTCAAGATTGAGAGCTTCAGCTTCCTTCTTGACGACGCTATAGCCGGCGTTCTCTACAGTACGCTCAATGTCCCGTACCGATAATGTCGACGGGTTGTATTCCACATATGCCTTCTCCGTAGCGAAGTTCACCACCGCCTTGGAAACACCTTCCACCTTCTTTAGAGAATCTTCTATATTAAGAGCGCAGGAAACACAGCGCATACCGGCGATATCGAGGGTGGCCTTTTCTAACTTAGCTTCCCCACCAGCATTTGACGGCGGTACTTCCTCGGAAAGCGTTTTCGATTCACCCTTCATCTTGAGGAACTCGTCGCGGCAATGCGGATGGCAGAAATAGTATTTTCGGCCCTCGTATTCCAGACTCAGGCCAGTCCCTTCGTTCACTTCCATCCCACATATCGGGTCTCTTGCCATACGTTACATCCTCATCCGACATCTACAGGCAGAGTGTAATCCAAGTTGATCAAACATGTAAGCGACTTATATCGCAAATCGGAGCAGTAGAAATAAACCAATGCAGTTGATACAAAACTATATATTTGTACATAAAATAGAAGTGCTATACGATACAGTTCTAAGCTATTGGAAGAATAGTATTTAGTTATATTAATCCCTGCGCTAAGTCATTGCGGGACTCTGTATTGATAGTATGGAAGGGATCAGCGCCTTCGTTCTTAGTCCCACAATACAGGCAATTCTCGCGTCCTGCGGGCAGTATTTTCCCACAAGAAGCACATTTTCTGACAGGTTGTCTTATTTTCCCATCAAGCACACCATCACGCAAATCTATCTCTTTGACCTTCTTAATCAAATACTCGTCGGTAAGCCCTCGCGATTCTGCAATAATCTCCCACAAGGCCCGGTTTATTAATATCAACCTGTCGATTGCCGTGCGTAATACTTCTATCTCTGAGCCAGCATTTATCGCCTTTCTCGCTGCAGCGTCTGCGATAAACTTCGCATCTATACTGCTTTGCTGCTGGCGTGCATCATAGTAAGCAGAAAACAAACCGCCTATTGAGTCCATCGATTACACCTCCTCTTCTCCATATATTATGTATGAGGCGTTCTAAATCAAGGCCAGTGTCACATCACAACCTGCATCAGTTCCACCTGCACGCCGTTCGGATCAAGCACATACCTCATATCCGCATGCGCGCCGCCGTAGCTTGCCAGATCGCTGCCGAAGCTCCATACTGGGCTCCTGAATTTATATCCTATCTTAGCCAGGTTCTCTTCTGCCTGCTTAAGGTCAGGCACCATAAAAGCTACTTCAACCAAGCCAACCGATGTGAAATTCTTGAACTCCTTGGGCCTGCCCCTTACCACTGGATTCACCCATCCCAGCAGCTCGATCATATTAGCGGCAGCATCGGCCAGCAGTACCATCCTGACCTTTCCATTACGTACCATAAGCGACGCATCCAAATCGGGTCCGGATATCACTTCATCCTGAAACACATTGAGCCCTATTCCATCACGATAGAACTTGAGCGACTCTTCCATATCCTTAACAGCGATTGCGACATGATGCAGCGGCATTGGCGGTACCTCCTTAACCCTCGATTATGTATGGTGAATTCTAGTAGGGCACGCTCGGATTGTCAACGAAAGAAGAAATTAATATAGAGACGATGTTATCCGGCAGATTTAATCTAACTGGACTTATTCCCACTTGAAGAAGCGAACTGCCAGTATCAGGCAGACCACGAACCAGCCGCCCAGCACAGCAAGATTGATAACATGGGAGTGTAAAGCGGAGGACTCAACCATAATCTGCCTCAAAGAATCGCCGAGATACGTAAGAGGCATTGCATCCATAATAGGGCGCATGAATCCCGGCATCATCTCGAGAGGGAAGAAGATCCCAGAGAGGAACATCATAGGGAACTGAACAATCATGATAAGCGGCATTAACGTCTGCTGATTCTTGGCGAAGGCCGAAAGCATATATCCCATGGCAAGGAATGTGAGAGTCCCGAGAACTATGAAACCTGCCAGGTAAAACCAGTTTCCCAACATTGGGACATCGAACACCAGCCTGGCGACGATAATAATAAGGGCAGCCTGTACCACAGCCACGATCAGATTGAAGACTACCGTGCTTGTGATCATCGTCGAACGCCTCAGCGGTGTGGCACCAAGCCTCTTGAGCACCTTATTCTCCCGATCAACTACGATCGGCGCAACAGCGAAAAGCCCCAACTGCATAAGAGCCATGGCTAAAATACCCGGCACCAAATAGTCGATAGCACGCAAATTGTGGGATTGCAGCGTCTCCTCATTGATCTGAATCAGCGGTGTAGAACCCGACAAAGCGCGATCAAAGTTATCTATCACCTTCTGGATTATCGGCAACAATATTTGCGAAGAACTGGTTTGTGCTGGATCGTAGTAGACGTCGACGTTCGCCATCTGTCCCTGGGCAATGCTCTCGCCGAAACCATTGTTCACTACTATCACCGCACGCCTGTCTCCGTCCTCCAGTGCCTTCATTTCATCAGCACGCTGCCCTAACGTCAGATCAAAGGCTGATACCTGCCCAAGCGCCACGGACATATTCTGCGCTACAGCAGAATCGTCTTCCACCACCAGACCGACATTGAATGTAATGTCATCCCCGCCGCTGAAAACAGCACCGAAGATAAGGATGAAGAATATCGGGAAAATAAACGTCCAGAATAGGGCTGCCTTTTCCCTTACGAACTGCTTGGCGTTTGCCACGAGGAGAATGTTGAACGTCTTCATTCTCGAATTCTCCTGCCGGTAAGCTTGAGAAAGACGTCCTCAAGCGTAGCTCTGCGCACGTAGAGATTGGTCAACTCAAAGCCTCTCTGCTTGGCCAAGTCCAATAGCGCCGAAACGGTCACAGGCACCGCACTGGAGTATACGGTTACCTTGCCGTTTTCCTGCACTACATTGGTAACCCCAGCAACTCCTCTTAAAACGTCATCCCCAAGTTGCTGGTTCAATTCGAACTCTATAGCCTCTTCCTGAAAGTGCTGTGACACTAACTTATCAGGCTTATCAGTAGCGATTATTTTGCCATAGTCGATGATGGCCACACGGTCACAGAGGCGTTGCGCCTCTTCCATATAGTGGGTGGTGATAAATACAGACTTCCCCTTGCTGCGCACGTATTCAATCATATTCCAGATGTTGTGCCGCGATTGAGGGTCAAGGCCTGATGTCGGCTCATCGAGGAACAGGACCTTTGGATTATTTACCAGCGCCAGCGCTATTGAAAGTCGCTGCTGCTGCCCTCCCGACAGGTTCTTGCAACGCTTCTTCCGGCTGTCCTCCAGGTCCACCAGTTTTATGAGTTTATCTATAGACGCAGACTTGGGATAAAAGCTGGCAAAGAGGGCCATTACTTCACGAACTGAAAGTCTAGGATATAAAGATGTGGTCTGAAGTTGAACACCTATATTGGCTTTAACCTGTCGAGGATGTTTCCTTACATCAACCCCCAGCACCATCACCCGACCGGAATCGGCTTTTCTAATGCCTTCCACTATCTCCATAGTAGTGGTCTTGCCGGCGCCGTTGGGCCCCAACATGCCGAATATCTCGCCTTCATAAACCCTGAAGCTGATATCGTTAACGGCCTTTATGTCCTTGTACGACTTGCGGAGATGGTCTACCTTTATAACAGCTTTCATGAAAATAAGGCTCTAAACACAACTAAGACATACTACATTGGTTGACTGTACCTAGTCAACAGCACAAGAAATCCTGCGATAGGTCGCCATTAGAGGTGCAGGAGATTCTTCTACTGCCGGGGGATTTGGGGGTGTCCCCCAAACTTTTTGAAATCCCCCAAGTCTGGGGGATTAAGGGGGTTGGATAACAAATTTACCCACTACTGAAGCCCTGCAGTCTAGTGCTACTCTGCTTTGCGCCTCATCTTGTTCCACTGAATGTAGAATCCCACCGCGGCGAAAGTAAAGGCAAGGGCAGCGACCGCATTCAGGCCAATTCCCACACCATCACCGGGCAAACGTGAAACATACAGACCAAAATCCACCCATGCAATGACAGAGGCCAGGCTGAGGCTGACCGCCGCAAGCAGCCAGCCGTTTAATTTATTCGATTTCAATTGGCTTCTCCTATAGAATCACTGACTCAAATCCAATAATATCACAAGATGATAGTCAATGAAAAAACCATTGCAAAAGCATTGACACGATAAAAGTAATACCCTATGATTTAATTATGATGCACCTTAAAGTTGCTTATTCATTAACCCTTATGTTCCTTACAGATTAATTCTCAGGGAGTAATATGAAGCGGCCCCATAACGATAAAACTATCATCATTTTCGTCCTCATAATAATCATCGCCGGCGGAGTTGCAACGCTCTTTCAACTCCATCCCTGGGCTAAAGAGCCGATAGAGATCATCCTGCCTGAAGAAAACACCCCAATATCAGATGCAGCAGCAATATATATCGACGGTTCCGTTCTAAGGCCGGGGTGGTATCCTATCTATGAGTATTCAACTATCAACGATGTCATACTCTCGGCTGGCGGCCTAACTGAGGTAGCCGACATTTCAGAAATCAAACTCTATATTCCAACAGAAGCTGAGACCAACGCATCACAGAAGATCAGCATCAACCGGGCTGAAGCATGGCTGCTCGATGCACTGCCCGGGATCGGACCGACCTCGGCACAGAAGATAATCGACTACCGCGAGGCTAACGGCCCATACGTCACTATTTACGAGCTGCTGCTTGTGCCCGGCATTGGCCAGGCCACCTTTGACAACATAAAGGAACTGATCACAGTGGAATAGGATTTCGAAATAAACTAAGTATGACGCTGGTTTATATAAGTCTGACTTTTATACTCGGTATATATTTCGGCTCTCATTTTCGCATCCCGCTCGGCCCCGCTTTGCTTACAATAGCGGCGATTCTTTTCATCGCGATCCTACTACAAATAATTAGAACAAGACGTCACGTACACAAATTCGGCATTATTGTTCTAGGAACATCCTGTATTGTAACCTTTATATGCGGCGCTCTGCGATTTGCTGCAACGCCCACCGGCGATAATCTACAGCGATATATTGGACTGGAGAATATATCCGTCACCGGCGTTATTTCCGAAGAGCCCGAGGCTACGAACTCCTCTGTGAAACTTATCCTCTCTGTAGAAGAGATTGAAGGGGAGGTGGCTTCTGGCAATTTACTCATTCGCACTTCAAGATATCCCTCACTGGAATACGGAGACATGCTGAAAGTAACCGGCGACCTGGAGCTTCCGCCCGATGATCTAAACGGGTTCAATTATCGTGCATACTTGGAAAGCCAGGGCATATATACCTCCATGTATTATCCCGATGTTGAGCTAATATCGCAGGGACAGGGGCCACAGCCGTTGCAGGCGATATATTCCCTGAGGCACCGGATGGGAGAGGCGCTACGTCAATCGCTGCCGGAGCCTGAGTGCTCGCTGGCGCGCGGCATTCTCCTCGGCCTGCGCGGCGACATCCCTCCTTCGCTAAACGAAGCCTTCCAGCGCTCGGGAACAACCCACATCCTCGCCATATCCGGCCAAAACATGGCCATCATTGCGGGCATCGTGCTCAGCGTTGCGACGCGGCTCTTCGGCAAACATAGGCCCACCTACTTCATTCTTACTCTGGCCATACTATGGCTTTACGCCCTGCTGGCAGGGATGTCGGCGCCAGTGCTGAGGGCCGTCATCATGGTCAGCATCTACCTTCTGGGAATATACCTCGGGCGGCAGCGAAGCGGCCTCACTGCCACAGTGTTTTCCGCCGCCGTAATGATAGCTATCAACCCGAACATACTGTGGCAAATAAGCTTTCAGCTCAGCTTTGCTGCCGTGCTCGGCCTTATACTCCTGACACCGATATTTCAAGATTGGCTATCGAGGCTCAGAATGCCAAAAGTTGTCTCTGACAGCCTGGCCGTCGGCCTAGGCGCTATACTGGCCACACTGCCGCTCACAGCCTATTACTTCGGCTATACATCGCTTGTTACCCTCCCCGCCACCTTCTTCGCATCGCTCGTACTGCCAGCCATCATTATGATAACAGCTGCCGTCGCAATCATCGGACTGGTTTGGCTACCGGCTGCTCAAGTCGTAGGTTGGATTGATTGGATATTACTAAAATATTTTATCCTCGTAGTCCAGGGATTCGCCGCGATCCCGCATGCATCCATCGAAATAGCCCAGGTCAGAGCATGGCTGGTGTGGTCTTACTATGGGTTGCTGACAGCAATAATGTGGCTAAGCTCCAAGATAAAGCGCTTATTCCCCAAAAAAGATGACTCTCTAATAGTCTTTGAGGCTTTGTCTGTCTCGACGCCAGTAAAGTGGGGTATTGCTACTCTATTGGTAATCGCCACAGTAATATGGGCTGCCGTCTTCACCGCACCCGAGACCGGCAAGCTCCAAATCAGCTTCATCGATGTAGGACAGGGAGATTCCATCCTGATAAAAAGCCCGTCTAACCATTACATTCTCGTCGATGGCGGACCGAACCCCGAGGCGATATGCCTGGCGCTGGGCGAAGCGTTGCCCTTCTGGAATCGGGATATCGATATTGTTGTGCTTACGCACCAGCATGACGATCATGCGAATGGGCTAGTTGAAGTAGTACAACGCTATAATGTAAAACAAGTATTATATCCTCCCGATCAACTCTATAAAGACGAAAATAGCGATTACTTACCGGGTTCTCTGGAATTAAGCAATACGATCTCAAACAATGGCATTAACTGTCTTACGGCCCAAGCGGGACAGACAGTCGATATTGGCGGAGCGATAATCGAAGTACTGAATCCGCCTGAGAAGACTTATGAAGATACCGATTCTGATATCGACAACAACGGAGTAGTACTGCGGGTTTCGATGGGCGAGATAAGTTTCCTTCTTTCCGCTGACATGTACTGGGACGGAGAGCTACACCTTGTGTGCGAACAACCTGTACTGCAAAGCACAGTGCTCAAAGTTGGCCACCACGGCTCGAAATCATCGACTCGGCCTTACTACCTCAATGCCATCAATCCGCAGGTAGCTGTAATATCAGTCGGCGCGGGAAACCGCTTCGGCCACCCATCAGGAGAAGTAGTAGAACGACTGAATACCTATATCGGCGAAGAGATGGTATTTACGACAATAGATCAAGGAACGATCACCTTCACCACAGACGGAAAACGATTGTGGGTAGATACCGCGCAATAAAAAACCTCACGTAGTTTACGTGAGGTTTCCATATAAGATAAGTTCGTATATTTTATTTAATAATCAGTAACTATCTTTGGGCTCCACTGTTCTTTCCAATGTTCCACGTGGCTCTTTATCCCCGATACAACAATGACAGCTTTAACATTATCAGACTCGTCTATTTTGCTTAATATATTCTGGTTTGCATAAACTGTTAAAACAACCACATGATCATCGACATTATCGAAGGTTCTGGTTGTTTTCAATGAAAAAGGCACATCACACGGCAAAAGCACATCTATCCCATTTCTGAGGTCTTCGACAATCTCTCTGCTGTTATATGCAGCCAAAAAAGACTCCAAGCTTGTACCGTCATCGAGATTGCTGATGGTCGGTATTAACAAAATACCTTTTACAGAGCCCTTGGCTTCTCCACAGAGTCTATCAAACAATGAAATCCCGATTCGCAATTTCCTATTCTCATCAGTAATTGCTTCGCTGACCAGATATCTACCTGCTGACCTTTTCATAAGATAAACCTCCTCACCAACGTATATTACGTATACTACTGAGACCGTAAAATGTCAAGGCGAAGTATTAAGCAGATAAAAAGATAAACGCGCCCGATCACATCGGCCAAACAAGGATCGTAGCCTTATCATCTATATTAACTATTCAGTATTGCTTACTTATTAATCCACGAGTCCGGCAATCTTAGCACTTACAAGCACAGTATAGCCGCATTGTGTACAAATAACCGGCACGACAGGGATATTGGGGCTTCCGATCACCAACCTGTCCTCGCCATATGGTACAAGCTGAAACACTGCAGCCTGTATGCGCCAGTCGCCAGTGCCGCACATCTGGCAGGGTTTCCCCTTCCAGTTTTCCTTGAGATACCTGATAAAATTTGTTGCATTGACCTTCTGCATATATGCCTCCTCCATTAAGTTCTTAATGTAATCAAGTCATATACTATACCACAAGATTTATCTATTTCCAATGAACATAGCACTATCATCTTCAAGACCGAAAAGTATGCACGGAGAAGAAGAGTGGGGAAACAAACCTACTTGAGCAATCCCTCTTCCACCAGCTTGTCGATCGCACTATGTAAATCTTCAAGTGTTCCATCGTTGCTTAAAGAGTAGTCTGCCTCGCTCTCCGCTTTGTCGATATGGAAAAGCTTTTCCTCCGCCTTGTCCTGCTTCACAAAATCCTCATATACTTTTGCGTCGCGTCCCTCGCCGCGTTTAAACATGCGTTCGAACCTTGCCATAGTATCGGAAACATACACATTAATCAAAACGAATTTACCACCCAGAACGTTCTTCAAAATATCAACGTCCTTCAGCGAGCGCACGCCGCTGATGCCGGCGGCTTTCCAGCCGTTCTCGCGTATCTTATCGACGACCATCCGCACGAAACAGCCCTCGCCGCGCTCGTTGAAATATCTGTCCGATATCGCCTGCAGGTTCGGGCGCGTCGGTTCCTTCCCCTCACTAGCAGCGATTTCTCTAACGATATCCCCGGTCGATAAGAAGGGAACACCGTATTTGTCACGCAGATATTTGAGCACCTCATCCTTACCCGCCCCGTTCTTCCCGATAACGCCGATAATTTTCATAAACGCGCTCCATTCGCTTTATGCTGTACAATATGTGAACAAGTTTATCAGGAATCACCTAAATTGCCAAAGAGTTCATGCGATACTGCCACAACGTTGACAATATCAGCCTACGGGCTCTAACATAATCGTAGAATCCGAGATAACTTCGCAATGGTTTATATAAGGAGTTACAATCCATGCTTAATATTGAAAAAACTGCATTGGTTATCATCGACGTACAGGAGAAACTTTCTCGCGTAATGCACGAAAAAGAAAAACTGTTTGAAAACCTTCAAAAACTGATAAAAGGGGTGCAAATACTAGGTATACCGATAGTAGTAACCGAGCAGAATCCGAGCGGGCTTGGGCCAACTGTGTCTGAGATCGCACCTCTTTTGACTGATATCAAGCCTGTAACCAAGTTCAGTTTCAGCTGCTGCGGCGAGGAGCCTTTCCTACGTCAGCTTGAAATGCTGAATCGAAAACAGGTTTTGCTCACCGGAATCGAAACACACGTATGCGTCTACCAAACAGCCATCGACCTGATAGAAGCCGGCCACGAAGTGCACACAGTCGTCGATTGCGTGTCTTCAAGAACACCGGAGAATAAAAACCTGGCGCTTGATAAGATGAAGAGCGAGGGTGCAAGACTCACCAGCGTGGAGATCGTACTATTCGAGTTGCTTAGAACGGCCGCGAGTCCGAAGTTTAAAGAACTATCCAAGATTGTAAAATAGCGATGAACAGTAAATTCCAGCGACCCGATATATTCCGCCCGCCCAGCGAGCGCAACGACTATTTCCTGCCCCTGACCAAGGGGTGTTCGAATAACACCTGCGGCTTTTGTGGTTACTACGGAACCAAGCTGCAAATGAGAGACCTCGATGACGTCAAGAAAGAGATCGACGCACTTGCTCTATACTTGAAAACAGGTGCTATTATGCCGGGAATGCCCAAGATAATATACGCTATAGCACAGCAGTGGGACGGGCAGCGGGTGTTCCTGCAGGATGCAGATGCGCTTATATACCCGTTCCCCAAACTTAAAGAGGCCCTCCAATACTTGAACGAAAAGCTGCTATTCGTACAGAGGATCGCCTCCTACGCCACACCCAAGGATATACTGATAAAAGGTGTTGACCAGCTGAAAGAACTAAAGGAGTTAAAGCTGGGGATATTATATGTCGGTATCGAGAGCGGAGATGACGACGTACTGCGCCACATCGTCAAAGGTGTCGACCACAGCCAGATGGTCGAGGCTGGCCGCATCGCCAAGGAGTCTGGCATCACATTATCACTCACTGTAATACTCGGACTTGGCGGAGTTGAGGGCAGCGCAAAACACACACTTGAGACGGCGAGAATTTTGAATGAGATCGATCCGGAATACGCCGGTGCACTGACCCTGACACTGGTTCCCGGCACGCCACTATATAATGAATGGCAAAGCGGTATCTTCCACCCGATCGACCCTTTCCAGTCCCTGGAAGAGCTTAAAATGCTCGTCGAGCATTCCTCTTTCACAGATTGCTTCTTCAGTTCAATGCACGCATCCAATTATTTACCGATCAGAGGACAACTGCCTCGAGATAAGGGGAAATTGATAAAAGAATTGGGATCAGCCCTATCGAAACGCGATCCGTCGATACTTCGCCCCGAATATTTAAGAGGCTTGTAGTTTTAGATATCCAGACGAACTATTTAGAACACGATTGTAGATAAAGGCTCATTATTACTAATCACAATACATCGATGCATTGATGTATTAATTATCAATGTACTTGAGAAGCATCACGACGTCTTGACACTTGCTGGCAATAAATGCAAAAATAACTAATCCACATTAAAATTTCCGCTTTTTTAAGGAGGAGACCTTGGCGAAACAGCGGGTACTTCTGACCGGCGCATCAGGACATATGGGCGGGGAGGCCTTCAAAGAGCTCCTTAGGCGAAAAGACAGATACGACATCGTACTTATACTCAGGCCCTCCAAGAAAAATCAGAAGGATTTCGGCAGATATGAAGGCCAAGAAGGAATAACAATCGTTTGGGGCGATCTAAGCAAGCCGGACGATGTATTAAAAGCGGTTACAGGGGTAGACAATATACTCCATCCGGCAGCTTTTATTTCCCCGGATGCAGACCACAATCCTAAACAGGCTAAGAAGTCCAATTATGAGAGCGCTATTAACCTCATATCAGCTATCAAGCAACAGCCAAATAACGGAGACAATATACGGCTTGTAACTATAGGCACCGTTGCCGAATATGGAGACAGGCTGCCGCCGAAGCACTGGGTCAAGGTCGGCGATCCGCTTAAACCAAGCGTCGGTGACTACTACGCTATAACCAAGACGGCAGCGGAGCGGGCGTTTATTGAATCAGGACTGAAGTACTGGGTCTCGATGCGCCAGACCTTCATCGCTATACCAAATATATTCTCACTGATGGACCCTATCATGTTCCACCAGCCACCCCAGACTCACATCGAGTTCATAACCGGCCAAGATGCAGGATACGGATTGGTTCAGACCCTGGAATGCCCGGATGATTTCTATGGCAGGGTTTACAACATGGGCGGCGGGCCATCTTGCAGATTTCTATATAGCGACTATCTGGAACGGTTCTTCAAGCTATTCAACCTTCGCGATTATCAAAAATTTATGGACCTCAACTGGTTCGGGGCCAGAAACTTCCACTGCTGCTGGTACATGGACAGCTATATCCTTAACAACTATCTGGGACACTGGCGGCAGACCTATGATGATCAGGTTAAGCAGGTTGAGCAAGTAATCCCCTCGATTTTAAAGATGGCGACCAAACTTGCACCGCTAGCTCCGAAATTCATCGTCAAAGCCTTCATGAAGAGGTTCGCAGACCCGCTGCACTGGGTGCAGAACAACGAGGAAGAAAAGATTAAGGCCTTCTTCGGCAGCCGCGAAGCATGGGAGAAGATCCCGGGATGGGAAGCATACAAGCCCGAAAGGGATACTCGAGATCTGCGTGTAGAAAAAGACCCGCTTACCCGAGAATACACGCTGCAGGAAATGCAGGCATTGGCGAAATCCAGAGGCGGCGAATGCCTTTCAAAAGAATATGCTAATATCAAGACCAAGCTTAAATGGAAGTGCGCCTTCGGCCACACATGGGAAGCGACCCCAAGGCTCCATCTTACCGGTCACTGGTGTCCGGAATGTGTGCCACCACCTTGGAACTACGATGCAATAGTCAAGGCCGATAAAGCCCTAGCCGACATTTACTACTTCGACCATGACAAGAATGAGTCCCAGCGTGTCGATTATCTGTATTGTCCCAACGAGTAGCATAGAAACCTTTTAAACACGGATTATATAGCTGACAATACACCAAGTTGGTGTATAAGTTTTATCCTATATTACTGAAGGAGGGAGTCATGCCAGATAGCGTTTATAAAATTATCACGTTAGTCGGCACCAGTACCGTATCGTGGGAGAAAGCTGCTGCAAACGCAGTTGAGACTGCAGCGAAAACCCTGCGTGACCTGCGAATAGCCGAAGTTTCCGAGCTTGATATGCAGATCGAAGGCGGCAAGGTACGTGCATATCGCGCCAAGGTAAAGGTTTCCTTCAAGTACGAGGGCAAATAGCACAGAAACCTGCTGATTTAACCTTGTCCTAAATCAGGATACTTGAGCTTTAAAGCCAGACGTTTAGATTCATGTCCAGTCTGCTCAATTAATACATGAGCAAGACAATAGTTAGATGTGTGCTAGTAATAGCAAAAAATACAGCCTGAGCAAGTCCTTAGGGTAAGAAAAGAGAGGTGTGGTATCGATTATGATACTGCACCTCTTCTTGTTTCCAGCTTTGGAGACATTATCTGCCGGTAGTTAAAACGACCTAATATCAATTTCAAACCCTTTAGCCCCGACTGTAACGATGCCTGCCGTCGCCTTCTCCATAAATGCCGAATATGCTTGCCCGGGATTTAAAAGGGTTACTCCATCGATCGTATCCGTCCAGGCATCATGCGTATGCCCGAACAGGATGAGGTCGACGTTATGGAACTCTTTGACGATAGCCTCCTCTATCCCGAAAGACGCGCCGCCCCAGTAGGGATGTATCACACCGATCCTCTTGCCATCGATCTCAAACGCTGTCTTTTTAGGCACTTCCTGTCTGATATCAATTGTATCTACATTCCCGTAAACTCCAACGAACCGCTTGGCTAAGTCTTTCAGTTCCTGTAATAGCGACATACTGGTATAGTCTCCACAGTGCACTACGATGTCGGCATCTGATATTTCAGTCAACAGCGCTTTGGGCAATGCACTGAGACTCTTCGCATGCGTGTCGGATATAGCTAAAATTCTAGTCATTACTTAAGAGCCCTCTATTTTCGTATATGTCCACCGTAAATAAAACCCCAACGACAATTGTTATAAAAAATTCGATCGCAGACCAACTTTAATATTTTACCAGCTCCACCATCGTTGCACCTCCCCCACCCTCGCTGATGCTAGCCGGACGATATACTTCAACCAAGGGATGGCTCTTAAGCATCTCACGCACCACCTGCCTCAGAGTCCCTGTACCCTTGCCGTGTATCACCCTGACTTGCAACAATCCCATTGTAAACGCGTCATTAAGATACCGATCGAGTTTGAACAAAGCCTCATCGGCGATCAAGCCGTGAAGGTCTATCTCGTCGTTCAAAGGCTCGTATGATATTCGATCAGTCTTTTTCAATGTGACCATATTATATTCTCCTTGCAGCTTGATTACTACTACTAAACCGTATCGCTACACTTTATGTTATGCTAAAATAGTAATCTAATAACGATAATTCAAATACACGACGGATAAAATCAAGCGAGGTGACACCATTGATCAGGAAAGACGGCCGGGCTAATAACGAGCTGCGCCCAGTCAAAATAACCACTGGCTTCCAACCTTATGCCGAAGGCTCAGCGCTTATTACGCTGGGCGATACCAAAGTCGTATGCGCAGTCAGCCTTGAAGATCGCGTGCCCGCCTTCCTCAAAGGCCAGGGAAGGGGCTGGATCACCGCCGAGTACGGCATGCTCCCCCGCTCGACCACGACGAGGATATCACGCGAGGACAGCCGCACCGGCGGCAGAACAAGGGAGATACAGCGCCTCATAGGCCGCTCACTGCGGGCTGTTGTCGACCTCGATGCGCTCGGCGAGCGCATGCTCATGGTCGATTGCGACGTGCTGCAGGCCGACGGAGGAACAAGAACAGCCGCCATCACAGGCTCATACGTCGCATTAGTTCAGGCGCTTAACACTCTGCAAGCGAAAGAGATCATATCGTCGAACCCGGTCAAGAGCGCCGTGGCGGCAACGAGCGTGGGCATGGTCGCAGGAGAGGAACTGCTCGACCTGTGCTATGACGAGGATTCATGGGCTGAGGTGGATTTCAATGTAGTGATGACCAGCGAGGGCAAGTTCGTCGAAGTCCAGGGCACAGCAGAAGAAAACCCGTTCACGAAACAGACTATCGATACGCTCCTCGCGATGGCGGAGAAAGGCATCAAGCACCTGTTCACAGTGCAGAAAGCGGCAGTGGACAGCCTCAAGAGGTGAACCGTGGCTGATAGCGCGCTCTCCGGCCTAGTGGTGCTGGACCTCTCCGAAAATATCTCAGGCCCTTACTGTACAAAGCTTCTCGCCGATTACGGGGCGGAGGTCATCAAGATTGAAAAGCCCCAAACCGGAGACGCCAGCCGCCGCGCAGGCCCGTTCCCCGATGACAATCCCGATATAGAAAAAAGCGGCCTCTTCTTATTTCTAAACACAAGCAAGAAGAGCATAACGCTAGACATCGAACACAACATCGGTCGCGATATATTTCTGAAGCTGGTGAAGCAAGCCGATATTGTAGTCGAGAATTTCACACCGGGAGCCATGGCCCGGCTCAATCTGAACTACGAGGCGTTGACAGAGGTAAATCCCAAACTGATAATGGCTTCCATATCTTACTTCGGTCAGACGGGACACTATAGACATTGGGAAAGTGCGGACATCGTGGCTCAAGCGATGGGCGGGCTCATGCACCTGACCGGCGAGCCCGACCGGGAGCCGCTCAAGCTACCGCTTTCGCAGGCTGAGTTCCAGGCAGGGCTCAACGCAGCTATCGCCATACTATGCGCTGTCTTCTACCGCGACGTAACCGGCGATGGACAGTACATCGACATATCCGTTCAAGAAGCCATCGTCTCCATCCTGGAAGGTGCGATCAGCACATACAGCTACAGCGGCCATGTGCCGAACCGCGCGGGAGTGCGCCACCGCTACAAATGCCCCTCGGCGATAATGAAGGCCAAGAACGGCTACATTCACATGGAAGCCGGAGCTTACTGGGAGCACTTCGCCGCGCTCACCGAAGCCCCGCAGCTTATGGATCCGCACCTGGCATCAATACTGCGCTACCGATACGTCGATGAGGTGGAGGAAGCGATACGGACCTGGGTCGAGAGCCGCACGGCGGATGAGATATTCACCGAGGGGCAGGAATGGCGCATGCCAGTAGCCAAGGTCATGGGCATCGAAGAGCTTGCAGACGATCCTCAGTATACCGCCAGAAATTTCTTCCTGGATATCGATCACCCCAAAGCTGGACTGCTTAGATATCCGGGGGCACCGTTCAGAATGAGCGAAACCCCTGCCGAGATAAATCGAGCCCCGCTCCTCGGCGAGCACAATAAGGAAATCTATGCCTGCCTGCTTGGGCTGAGCGCGGACGAGCTGGCCGAACTTAAGGAGCGCAATGTCATCTAAGAATAGGCAAGCTCTAATGGGAATTCGCATTATCGACCTGTCACAGTTATTCGCCGGGCCGTACGCGACGAAGCTGCTGGCCGACATGGGAGCGGAGGTTATCCGCATCGAGTGCGCCGCCAGGGCGGGGCGGGGCGGCGCGCTGCCGCGGATGCAGCCGGGTGGGGATTTCGGCGCATCCTTCCCCGATGGCGATACCGGGGAACGCTCCTACAACCGCTTCGCATACTACAACGAGCTGAACCGCAACAAATATGCAATAACTATCGATCTATCCAGGCCGCGCGGAGTCGAAGTATTTAAACGTCTGGTTGAGATCAGCGACGTGGTAGTGGAGAACTTCTCCCCGCGGGTTATGAGCAACTTCGGGCTCGAATACGCGGTGCTGAGGGAAACGAATCCCCAGATAATAGTGGCCTCGATCTCGGGATACGGACAGGACGGCCCCTACCGCGACTACGTTGCCTACGGCGAAAGCATCGAAGCCATGGCCGGCATGTCCAAGCTCACTGCATATAGAAACGGCACGCCGCTCAAGCCGGGAGTGGCCTATGCCGACGCCGCCGCAGGGCTGCACGCCGCCTTCGCCATTATGGCAGCCTTACGTTACCGGCGAGTCAAAGGCGTCGGGCAATATATCGACCTGTCGATGCGGGAGGCGCTGAC
>Ga0315282_10000146_pt1 | contig 141316 bp, 138 predicted proteins | sample YL17G07_20_MG_FD_203693 | JGI IMG/M metagenome (GOLD analysis project Ga0315282, IMG submission 203693) | Sediment microbial communities from Yellowstone Lake, YNP, Wyoming, USA - YL17G07_20 | ecosystem: Environmental > Aquatic > Freshwater > Lake > Sediment | place: USA: Wyoming | collected... | reverse complement strand
CCCACTTGCGTCAGCGCACCCGTATTTATACTTGATGTTATCGGGGAATTGCTTAATTTTTACGCTAGCGCGGATATTGTTTTTGTCGGAGGAAGCCTGGTAAAGACAGGCGGCCATAATATACTTGAGCCGGCCAGCCTTAAGAAACCGGTCATCTTCGGGCCCTATATGTTTAATTTCCGCGATATAACAGAGCTCTTTCTGAAAAATAAGTCGGGCCTCATGGTGCGTGATGCGGCTCAACTCAAAGTTAAGATCAAAGAGCTTCTGGAAAACAGCCCTCTGGCAAAAGAATTGGGTGAGCGAGCCTATGAACTGATCAGCAAAAACTCAGGCGCTACAATGAGGAATATCGGGGTCATCAAAGAGTTACAATGGATCTAGGAGGGGTATTATGCAGGGCGATATTTATCTGACGCAGGAGGGATATGAAAAGTTAGCCGGCGAACTGGAGAACTTAAAAACAGTCAAGCGCCGCCAGCTTTCTAAGGCAATAGGAGAAGCCAGGGCGCACGGCGATATCAGCGAGAACGCGGAGTATGACGCTGCCAAGGATGCCCAGGCGCACAATGAAAAACGGATCAGGGAGCTGGAGGATAAGCTGGCGCGGGTGCGCATCCTGGATAAGAATATCCCGCAAGATCAGGTTTTGATCGGTGCAACGGTAAAGTTAAAGGATATGGACACCGAGGAGGAACTGGAGTATACTCTGGTTTCCGAGCTGGAGTCGGATTTCAGCCAGGGTAAGATCTCCGTAACCTCTCCGGTGGGTGACGGTTTGCTTGGGCATAAGGAAAATGAAGTTGTGGAGATCAAGATACCGGCCGGCAGATTAAAATACAAAATAATCAGGATATCGCGCTAGACGCATCATGGATAAATTTAATCTTGAGCGTAAATGATAGAGAAGATCGGGCATCTGAAGGTACAGATTTTTAAGATCAAAAACCGTAATGGTTTTGCAGCCGTTTGTTTTGACCACCTTACCGAAGGCAAAACCCCGCAAGAGGCGTATGAGCGCATGGTAAAGGCCTTGCGCAGAAGCAACCGCAAGCAGACAAAATAAACTATGGTAAGGGTGAAATACTGGTTGCTGCTTTCCCGCGTTCCATTCTTGAGCATAGTGATCCTTCCTTATATCTTGGGGGGCCTGCTTGCCGCTAACCTCACCGGATTTTTTAGCTTTAAGATATTTCTGTTAGGCTTATTCGCGTCAGTCCTTGTTCAATTAGGCGCGCATTACAATGGAGAGATATACGATATAAAGGAGGACCGCTTAAGCGTAACTTTGGAGAAAAACTTTTTTACCGGCGGCAGCCTGATGCTGGTAGAAAAACTGATCCCGGAGAAGAAGGTCAAGCTCCTTTCCTACTCGGTGATTTTTCTGGCCCTGATCACAGGGCTTATCCTGCAGTTCTATTTTAAAACCGGCAGCTGGACCATTCCTCTGGGTGTTTCGGGGATAATCTGCGGATTTTTTTATTCCAAACCGCCTTTGCGCTGGGTAAGCCGGGGGACAGGCGAGCTCTTTATCGCCTACGCATTTGGCTGGCTGCCTGTGGCAGCGGGTTATTATTTGCAGGCATCCAGGCTTGATCCTTTATCCACCTTGATCTCGCTTCCGGCTGCCTGCAGCGTTACCAATATCATACTGATCAATGAATTCCCGGATTATCCGGCGGATAAATCGGCAGGCAAGCAAAATATCCTGGTGCGCATAGGTAAGGATAAAGGAGCATTTCTATACGCCGGGCTTACGGTTCTGGCAGGGTCCACATTTTTTTACGCGGTTTTTAAAGGGGTTTCTTTTGCCAGCGCCTTATTTTACATACCGGTTCTGGTCATCGCGTTAAGATCGGCGGTCCTTATGTTTAAGGGGGCATACAAGAACCGGCAGAAACTTGAGAAGTTATGCGGGATGACTATTTTAGTTAACCTGGGGACATCTTTATCATTTATACTTGGGTTATTGTCCGGTAGATAAAATGCGCAATGACGACATAAAATTCATGCGGCTGGCTATAACTAAAGCCCGGGAGGGGATCAAGAAGGGTCAGACCCCTTTTGGCGCCTGTATTGTCAAGTCAGGTAAAGTTATTGCCTGCAGCCACAATATCGCCTGGAAGGCTTGCGATATTACCGCTCACGCTGAGATTGACGCGATCCGCCGGGCCTGCAAGAAGCTGAGAACCATTGATCTCTCCGGCTGCACCATCTATTCTACTTGCGAGCCATGCCCGATGTGCTTTTCCGCCTGCCATTGGGCGGGGATCAGGCGGATTGTTTTCGGCTGCGGGATAAGAGTTGCCAGGGATTTTGGTTTTAACGAGCTATCCATTTCTAATCTAAAGATGAAAAAATTGACGGCAAGCGGGATTAAAATCCAGCCGGGGGTATTGGCAGAGGAAAGCCGGGGACTTTTTGATCTCTGGCAGAATCAACCCGGCAGCCGGGCTTATTAAATTTCCCCAGCATGGAGCGCTATCGGGATTTTACTTGTCACCAAGCGTCTGCCTTGTCTTGTTTCTCGCAGGGACGCTCGTTTTACCCCAGCGTGGCAAAACTTCGTCCTTCGCTAACGCTCAGGACTCAGCCTGACTTTGTTGACGGGCATCGCTCGGGTCGGCTGGCGTCGCTCTCCGCCTGCGGCGGATGCCCGCTCGGACTGCGCACGCCCCGCTCAATCACAGTCAAGCCGTCCGCTTACTACAAGCAAGCAACTTTAGATATTTTGCCGAAGGGTATTGTTAAGCGCGCATTAGAAATTTTTCGGCACGGCTTATAGCTTGCGTGTGTGCAAGGCTTTGCGGCGAGTGCAGGCAATTCACGATACGTAAGGAGCCTGTGCTGCCGAAAGCGAGTGCGTAAACCGTAGCACACGGCGAAAAATTTCGCACGCGGACAATACCCTGAGAGCGAAATATCGTTGAAATCTTGTAATTTCCGGATACTTATGTTATTATGCCCTAAAAGTAATCCCGGAGGTTGAATTAAAATAGGATGTTAGAATTAAGGATCAGGCAAAAACATAATGTAGTCATACTGGATCTGGCAGGCCGCATTGATGTGGATTCGGCTAACCTTGTTGAGGTGGTCGGACAGTGCCTGCGCGACGGGTATCTTGATATCCTCTGTAACCTTGAGGATGTCGAGGGGATTGATTATATGGGCATCTCGGTGATCGCCATTGCCTACAAAGAGGCGGTGAATAACGACGGAAGAATGAAATTCGCCAATTGCCCCAGCCACCTAAAGGGTCTGTTCGCGGTTTCCGGGATGGACAGGACCATTGAGTTCTACGCTTCAGAGGATCTGGCTCTGAACAGCTTTAAAGAAGACAAGGCCATTGAGAATATCAAAAAGATGCAGCTACGCCGCAGGTTTAAGCGCCTTCCCATTGACCTGAAGGTAGAATTAAAATCCAAACACGAGAAAACGCCGCATTGCCTTAAGGTGGACATACTTAATTTAAGCGCGGTGGGGGCATTCATATTCGGCTGCGATAAATTCAAGCTTGGCGATGAGGTGATACTTAAGATGAAACTTGCTCCTAAGCATGAAGAGCTTAACCTTGAGGCAAAGGTGGTCTGGATACCCGATAAAGAAGTGCAGCCGCATGAATACCCAGGAATAGGGGTGGAGTTCCACAATATCCCCGCTGTTGACCAGCAGAAGCTGATCGCCTTTATCGAGCGCAACCTTTCCTTCACCTCCCCGGATTAACTATTAGGCAGGCTGCCGAGTCAAGCCTCGCCATCCCGCCCGATCTTATCTCGTAGGGACTATCCCGCGCAGCCCGACTCCCCGCTTTATTACCTATCTCATTGCAATCCTTAAGTTTTTATCTAAAATCATTTGCCTGGGCGCGGCTTGTGTGATATCATATTTAGTTAAGAATTCTTATCATAGAGAGGAGAAAAAGGATGGATTGGAAGGTTTTTTTGGCTACATTTGGAGCGGTATTTTTCGCGGAATTGGCGGATAAGACCCAACTGGTGGGTATCGGCATGGCAGCCAAAAGCGGCAGGCCGGTTTCGGTCTGGCTGGGTTCGGTAAGCGCCTATATCATCGTTACGGTGATCTCGGTTTTCCTGGGCGCGGTGATGGCCAAATTCATCAAGCCCGAGCTGATCCGTTATATCGGCGCATCCATGTTCATTATCATCGGTGCTTTAATGCTGTTTAAGGCAATTTAGGATGCAGTCCACTTTCTCTTGTGTAAATTCACTCAATGGTTCAGCGGGTCCTGCCTGCTGCGCACCCCGTTCGTGCTCACTTACGTTGCGCGCGAACAGGGGCCCCGCTGCGCAGTCACCCGCTGGGGGTTAAAGATGTCTTTTCCGGAAGAATATCTTTATAACCTGGTTACCGGCAAGATAAAAGGCCCGCTGGCAGGGTTTTTAAGGGGGTTTTTATTTGCGCTTTCCCTTGCCTATGGCTTGGCAGCGGTTATCCTGGCCTTTATTTACAGGATAAGGCCGCAGCGGCTTAATGCCAGGGTGATCAGCGTCGGCAATATCACCCTCGGCGGCACAGGCAAAACTACATTAGTGGAGTATTTATCCGTTAAACTAATCTCCGCGGGTAAAAGAATAGCGGTATTAAGCCGGGGTTATAAACGGGATGCTGCCGAAGAAGGCCTTGCGGCTATGGGCGATGAGCCTGCAATGTTGCAGGAAAAACTTCCACAGTGCCATGTAATCGTTGCTAAAGACAGGGTAAAAGCAGGGGCCAAAGCGATCCGTGATTACAAGGTTGATACCTTGATCTTTGATGATGGGATGCAGCAGTGGCGTATATTCAAGGACCTGGAGATCGTGACTATTGACGCGACCAGTCCTTTCGGCAATTACCGGATGCTGCCGGCGGGTTTTCTGCGCGAGCCGTTGGCCGCCTTAAAGCGCGCTGATATTTTTGTGCTGACCCAGGTTTCATCCGACCAGGATACAGGCGGACTCTGCGCCAAGTTAAAACAGATAAACCCCCTGGCCCTAGTCGTAGAATCAAGGCATGAGCCGGTTTCTTTTAGCAATACGCATAATCCGGATGAGGTTTTGAGCTTAAGTTTTTTCCGGGGCAGGCATGCGGCGGTATTTTCCGGCATCGGTAATCCGCAGGGTTTCGAGGATTGCCTCTGCTCATTGGGCATAAACATCGGCATGCCGATCAGGTTTGACGATCATCATGATTACACGCAGGCAGAGCTTGACGGGATTGTCGGGGAGGCGCGGAAAAATAAGCTGGAGGCCGTTATCACCACGCAGAAAGATGCGGTAAAAATAGCCCGGTTAGAAAACGCGGGCCTACCGGTTTTTGCGCTGGATATAAAACTGAAGATAACTAAAAATGAAGCAGAATTTGACCGCAGATTACTTAGCTTGTATTCTCTTTAAGGCATTAAGCTTTTTTACCTCCTTTCTGCCTTTAAATTTCAGCCTTTTTATGGCTAGGAGGCTGGGGGACCTTATTTATTTCTTTGATAGAAAGCACCGCGCTGTTGCCTGTGCCAATATCAGGAAAACCGTGGCTGAGGGAGGGAATTACAAAGCGGCCAAACGCATCACCCGCAGGGCTTATCAGGCATTTGGCCAGAACCTTGTTGAAATATCTTTTATCCCGCGCATAAATAAAGATTACCTTGAAAAATACATAGATATAGTTAACCAGGATTATATTGATGCGGCTTTTAAAAGAGGCAAAGGGGTGATCTTCCTGGCTGTCCATGAAGGCGACTGGGAGCTCTCCAATATTATCTGCGCGAATCTCGGTTTTCCTTTCGTCCTCTTTGTGCGCGATCAGGGCTTCCCCAGGTTAAACGCGCTTCTTAATTCTTACCGGCTGAAACAGGGGGCAAAAATTATTTATAAGCAAGCCGGGCCGCGCCAATTGATCGAAACAGTTAATAAAAATCAGGCGATCGGCATGACTATGGACCAGGGGGGCAGGCACGGGGAGCTGGTGAGATTTTTCGGCAAAGAGGCCTCTATGTCCACAGGGGCGGTGAAGCTGGCCTTAAAATACGATTGCTCCATAATCCCGACTTTTTACACGCGGGTCAGAGGCCCTTATACCAAAGTTATCCTGGACCAGGTTTACACGGTAAGCAATTCGGGGGATAGCCAAAAAGACCTGCGGGATAACCTGCAGAGGCTGGCTGGAGTTTACGAGAAATATATCAGGCTTTACCCGCATGAATACCTATGGACCTATAAAATCTGGAAGTACGGCAGGGAGAGGGAGCTTCTTATACTTTCCGACGGAAAAACCGGGCACCTGCGCCAGTCAGAAAGCGCGGCTAAATTGATTATCCGGCAGCTGAGCTCCCGCGGGATAAAGACCAATCTCTCCATCCGGGAGGTAAAGTCCCATGAGGGCCGGCAAGGCTTGATGAAGCTTAAGCCGGATATTATTATTTCTGCCGGCAGCTCGATAAGCGGCCTGAATTACCGGTTAGCCCGCCAGAACCAGGCTAAATCCCTTGTTTTGATGCGGCCGGGAATTTTAAACCTGAAGAAATTCGACCTGGCGATCATCCCGGAGCACGATAATCCTCCGGCAAGAAAGAATGTGGTGGTAACCAGCGGTGCGCTTAATTTGATTGACGCCGATTTCCTAAAAGAAAAATCAGAGAGATTAAAACAGTCGGGATTTATCAAAGGCGATTTGTCTTCTTTATGCATCGGGGTGCTGATCGGAGGAGACACTAAGGGCTTTTCTATCCCAAGTCGTTTAATCTCCGAAGTAATCAGCCAGGTCAAGAAGGCCGCTGAAGAGCTTAACGCGGATATCCTGCTTTCCACATCGCGGCGCACCTCTGCCGAAGTAGAGCAGGTTATTAAAAAGGAGCTTGACGGATACGGCCCCTGCAAGTTCCTGGTCATCGCTAACGAGAATAACAATCCGGATGTGGTGGGCGCAATACTTGGGTTTAGCAGCATAGTGATCAGTTCTCCGGAGAGCGTTTCAATGGTTTCTGAAGCGGCTTCAGCGGGAAAATACGTTGTAGTCTTTAAAGCGCAAGGATTGAGCAGGAAGCACTTGCGTTTTTTGAGCAATTATCAGGATAAGGGATATATATATCTGGCAGAAGCCGGATATCTGGCTGACAGGATTAAAGAAATATGGAAAAACAGGCCCCCGGTAGCCATGCCGCAGGATAATTTAAAGGTCTCAGAGGCATTAAGCAGAATATTATGAAAATATTACAGATATTACCTGAGCTCAATGTGGGAGGGGTAGAGACCGGCACCGTGGATCTCTGTAAATACCTGGTGCGCCTTGGCCATAAAGCAGTGGTGGTCTCTGCCGGGGGCCCTTTGGTCAGGGAGGTGGAGGCAAGCGGGGCTAAACATTATACCCTTCCGGTGCATAAGAAGTCAGTTCTTTCCATATTTAAATTGATCCCTCAGTTGGCGCAGATTATCAAAAATGAGGAGATCGAAGTAGTGCATGCCCGTTCGCGCGTGCCGGCGTGGGTGGCTTTTTTTGCCTGCCGCCGGACCAGGACGGTATTTATCACCACCTGCCATGGTTATTACAAGAAGCATTTTTTCAGCTTTGTGATGGGTTGGGCAAAAAGGGTGATCGTCTTAAGCAACGTGATCGCCAGGCACATGATCGAGGATTTCGGGGTGCCGCATGAAAGGATCAGGTTTGTGCCGCGCAGCGTAGACCTGGAGAGGTTCAAATACCTTGACCCCCAGGCAAAAAGAAAAGATGACTTTAACGTAGGGATTATCGGCAGGATCACCCCGCTAAAGGGCCATTTGCATTTTATCAAAGCCATGGCGCGCATCTCAAGGCAGGTGCCGCGGCTAAAGATCTGGATAGTCGGGGATGCCCCCGCATCCAAGGAGGCCTATAAAGAGGAGGTGCAGGTTTTAACCCGCAGGCTCGGGCTCTGGCATTGCACGGAATTCTTAGGCACGCAAAGGGACATTCCCGGGATACTGGCGCACCTGGACCTGGTGGTTTTGGCTACCACTACCCATGAAGCCTTCGGCAGGGTAGTGGTGGAGGCCCAGGCAGCGGGAGTTCCGGTGGTAGCCACTAAAGTAGGCGGGGTGATCGATGTTATCGAAGACGGCGCAAACGGCCTCTTAGTTCCTCCGGCTGATCCTAAAGCAATAGCTGATGCCGTAATGCGCATTTTCAAGGATACGGGGTTAGCCCGCGCCTTAGCGGAAAATGCCTATGCCAAGGTCAAAGAGCAATATAATGTGGAGTTAATGGTCAAGAACACTTTAGATGTTTACCGCGATGCCTTAAGTAATTTTAAGCTCCTGATAATCAAACTCTCCTCTTTGGGGGACATAATCCTTTCCACGGCAGCCTTAAGGGCCATCCGGGAGAAATTCCCCAAGCCAAATTTCCAGATCAGTTTCCTGGTGGGGGAGGAATCCAGGGACGTTCTTTTAAGGTGCCCCTACATTGACGAACTGCTGGTGAGCGACTTAAAAAATAAAGATAAGGGGTGGAATGGGCTGTGGAATATCGGCAGGATCTTAAGGAAAAAGAATTTTGATATAGTAATTGACCTGCAGAATAGCCGCTCAAGCCACATATTGGCCTATCTATCGGCTTGCGTTAACCGTTATGGTTATGATAATGAGAAGTTTTCCTTCCTGCTAAATCACCGCATCAAGGACCTGGGGCCCAGGGTTGACCCGGTAACGCATCAATTCAGGGTATTGAAGATGCTCGGCATTGACCTGCTGGATAATGCCTTAGAGCTTTGGCCTTCAGTTGAGGATATAAAACATATGGATGAGCTTTTAAACAGCCAGTGGCTAAGCGAAACGCAGAAGGTCGTGGGGATCAATATCAGCGCCTCCCAAAGGTGGAGCACTAAACTCTGGCCGCGCCAGTATCTGGCCAAGCTTTGCGAGGAGTTGGGTTTCCGGGATATCCGCGTTGTGGTCACCGGCACAGAGCAGGACCTGGTTTACGCCAACATGCTTATCAGCTCATTAAAGAATACCAAGATCATCAATGCCTGCGGCAAGACCAGCGTCAATGAATTGGCCGCGCTGATCAAGAAATGCAATGTTTTCATTTCCGCGGATTCATCACCTTTGCACATAGCCTCGGCGGTAGGCACGCCGTTTATCGCGCTTTTCGGGCCGACGGATTCACGCCGGCATCTGCCCCCGGGCAAGGATTATATTGTGATCAATAAGGATTTGACTTGTTCCCCCTGTTACAGGAGCAAGTGCCGCACCAGGCGCTGCATGATAGCGATCACCCCCGAAGAGGTACTAGCGGCAGTGGAGAGGCTGCTTAAATGAACATACTCTTTATAGCAAACCATCTTAACGTAGGGGGGATCTCCAGCTATTTGCTTACTTTAGGAGGAGGCCTTAAGGAGAGAGGCCATAATGTTTATGTTGCCTCAAGCGGCGGCGGCCTGGAGGATAGATTCAAAAAATCCGGCATCGAACATCTCCATGTCCCTTTGAGGACAAAAAAAGAGGTCAGCCCGAAGATCATCATCAGTTTTCTTAAATTAAGCGGACAGGTAAGAAAGCTCAATATAGATGTGTTGCATTCCAACAGCCGGACTACCCAGGTTTTGGGAAATTTATTAAGCCGTTATAATAAAGGGATCGCGCATATATTTACCTGCCACGGTTTTTTTAAGCCGAAATTATCGCGCAAGCTGTTTCCCTGCTGGGGGAATGCCGTGATCGCCATAAGCAGCCAGGTCAAGGAGCACCTGGTCATGGATTTCAAACTGGACGAGAAAAAGATAAGCGTAATAAATAACGGCATAGACACAGCCAGTTTCGGGGATTTCTCGGCAAGAGAAAAAACAAGGAGAGAATTGGGGGTAAATGACGCCTGCCTTCTTGTAGGTATTATCGCCCGGCTCTCCGATGTAAAAGGCCATACCTACCTTCTTCAGGCAATGCGCAATGTTGTAAAAATCTTTCCTTGCGTCAAGCTGCTGATTGCGGGAGAGGGTAAGACCGGCGCGCTGCTCGTGGAGGAGGTAAATGAGCTGGGTATTAAGGACAAGGTTATATTCCTGGCCGAAGCCCAGAATAACCGGGATATACTTGCGGCAATGGATGTCTTTGTTATGCCTTCATTGCAGGAGGGGCTGGGCCTGGCGCTGATGGAGGCAATGGCTCAAGGCCTGGCAGTCGTGGGCTCCTCCGTTGGCGGGATCAAAACCTTGATCCAGGATAAGGAAAACGGCCTCTTGGTTGAACCGGCTGATCCGGCAGGATTAGCCCAGGCGATCATTAAATTGCTTGGCGATAACGCGCTTCGCGTGGAGCTGGGGAAGAATGCACGCAAATTTATTATGGAGAATTTCTCCCGGGAGAAGATGGTGGATGAAACAGAGAGGGTTTATGAAAAATGCTTAGAAAAAGAAGATTAATATTTGTTTCCTGCGTAGTTATTATTGCCGCGGTTTTATTTTCTTATGCCCGCAGCCTGTATATGGTTCCGGTGCTTATGTACCACTCGGTCAATCCGAAAGTTAACCCTGCAATGCGCAGCCTGATAGTTTCTCCGGGATCATTCGAAAGACAGATGCGGTTTTTAAAGTCGCATCATTATAATGTCGTTTCCTTAGATAAGGTAAGCCGCCTGATGCGGGATAAAAAGAGGATCCCCTCTAAGACCGTTGCCATAACTTTTGATGACGGCTTTAAGGATAATTATGTTTACGCCTATCCGGTTTTAAAAAAACTCTCTTTTCCGGCAACGATATCTGTCATTTACGACGAAGTCGGCAGGCCTGAAGGCGACCGTCTGAGCTGGGATGAGATTAAGGAGATGCAGGCATCCGGTTTGATCACTATCGGCAGCCATACATTTGGGCCCGAGCCTTTGGTTGATATAAAATCCGAGGCAGAGTTAAGAAGGCAGATCATTGATTCCAAGAAAGCGTTTGAGGAGAAGCTTAAAACTCCGGTAGATGGATTTTGTTATGTAGGAGGTTTATTCACTCCTCACATAAAGGAGCTGGTAAAAGAAGCGGGGTATAAATACGCCATAGCTACAGCCTTGGGAAGAGATTATTCCAACTGGGATGTTTACGCGATTAAAAGGGTGCGTATCTCATCGAGCTCCGATAACCTACTTGATTTCTGGGCAAGGGCAAGCGGGTATTATAATTCGTTCCGGAGGCATAAACGCTAATGACAAAAGGGCATTCGGCAAAACGCATACTGATATTTAACGTCAACTGGCTGGGTGATGTTTTGTTCTCTACTGCAGCGATACGCAATATCCGCAGGAATTATCCCGACAGCTACATCGCCTGCGCCATACCCAGCCGGTGTTACCTTATACTGAAAGATAATCCTTACCTGGATGAAATAATCATTTTTGACGAGAAGGACAGGCATAAAGGGATATTTTCCAAGCTTAACTTTGTAAGGCTGCTGAAGAATAAGGCTTTTGACACGGTGTTCCTGCTGCATCGGTCATTTAGCCGCGCGCTTATCTGCCGCCTGGCCGGAATTGAGGAGAGGATCGGCCATTATACTAAAAAACGGGCATTCCTCCTGACTAAAAAGATCCCTCCTCCTAAAAAGGATTCCCTGCACCGCATCGATTATTACCTGGATGTCATTGAAAAGGCCGGCCTGCGCGTGGAGGATAGATACCTGGATTTTGTTTTTAGTCCTGAAGATGAAAAAGCGGTGGATGATTTCTTGAGCAGTAATTCCGTGGGCCCCGGGGATTTTGTCGCAGCGCTTAATCCGGGGGGGAACTGGTATCCCAAGCGCTGGCCCAAGGAGCACTGGCAGCGATTGGCAGACAAACTGATCAGCGAGCTTAAGGCAAAGGTGATCATTACCGGAAGCGTGACGGACCTGAACCTGGCAAAACAGATCAGAGAGGGGATGAGGGAGAAGCCGCTGGTTGCCTGCGGGGTTTTTAATATCAAGCAGTTGGCTGCCTTGGCAAAGAGGGCGGATCTTTTTGTTACCGGTGACACAGGGCCAATGCATATCGCCAATGCCGTGGGAGCCAAAAAAATAATCGCCATTTTCGGGCCGACCTCCAGGGAGATCACCGGCCCTTATCCGGAAACCAATGTAGTGATCCTGCAAAAAGATGTCGGCTGCGCGATACCCTGTTATAAGGTAAATTGCCGGGATAACCGCTGCATGGCCGCGGTTACCCCTGATGATGTCCTGGCAGAGGTTAAAAAGATAAGGCTGGTATGAAGATACTTTTTATAACTTTAAGCAATATCGGCGACTGTATTTTGACTCTTCCCGTGCTGGATGCCTTACGCCAAAAATATCCACAAGGCCGGTTCACCTGCCTTGTGCCTCCCAGGCCCAAAGAGATATTTGTCAATAATCCTGCCATAGAGAAGGTGGTCATCTTTGATAAGCATGCCCGGATGATGGAAAAAATAAAATTATTTTTTTCCTTAAGCAAAGAGGGCTTTGATGAGGTTGTGGATCTGCGCAACAGTTTCTTCGGGGCCTTTCTGCCGGTAAAAAAAAGAAGCTCTCCGCTGCGTATAATTCCCCGCAGGCTAAGGCATATGAAGGATAGGCACCTGTATTGGGCCGGGCTTTCGGGGTCTTCCTCCGGGAATAAAATAGCGCGGTCAATAATGATCACCACTGAGGATAAGAAATATATTGATGATATTCTGCTCCGGCATAAATCGGGTAATAGCGATAAGCTGATCGTGGTTGCCCCGGGCGCAAGAAGCGATGTAAAACGCTGGGACAAGGAGAATTTCAGGCGGCTGTGCCTGGCTCTTGTCGGAGAAGGATGGCAGATCGTTTTAGCAGGGGACGCCGGGGATAAACCCGTATGCGATCATATAGGCGAGCTTTCCGGCGGAAAGGTTATTGATCTTTGCGCCAAAACTACAATTAGCCAACTGGCAGTTTTGTTGATGAAGGCGCGGCTTTTGATCACCAATGACAGCGCGGTGATGCACCTGGCCAGTTATCTGAATATTCCGGTGGCGGCGATATTCGGCCCTACCGATGAGAAAAGATACGGCCCCTGGTCAGAGAAGAATATAGTCATAAAAAAAGATATCTTCTGCCGGCCCTGCGGAAAAGCGCGGTGCTCTTTTGGTACCCTGGCCTGTCTCTCCAGCATAAGGCCGGAGGATGTATTAGGCCAGGTCAAATCGCTATTGGCGGATAAAGGTGCCCCGGTTAATGTCAGCGGTGAAAAACAATACCACAGGATCTTTGTTGTCCGCGCTGATCGCATAGGCGATGTGCTTTTATCCACCCCGGTAATTAAAGCCTTAAGGCAGAAATATCCCCAGGCATATATTTCTATGATGGTTTCCCCATATGCCAGGGATATCGTAGAGGGCAACCCCTACCTGGATGAGGTTATTGTTTATGATAAGGAGGGAAAACATAAAGGATTTTTTGGCTCTCTTAAATTTGCCTCCAGGCTTAGGAAGAAAAGATTTGACCTGGCAATAATCCTGCATCCGAATAACCGCGCGCACTTGGTAACCTTTTTGGCCGGCATACCCGAGCGCCTGGGCTATAACCGTAAATTAGGTTTTTTGCTTACGCGCAGAATAGAGCATACAAAGCAAGAAGGCCAAAAGCATGAGGCGGAATATAACCTGGGTCTGCTTAGGGATTTAGGCATAACCGGGAATGCCCGGGATCTATTCATGCCGGTAAAAGATGAGTCAGAGCAATGGGCAGGGGATTTGTTCGTTAAGGAAGGCATCAGGGATACGGATAAAATATTGGCGATCAATCCCGGGGCAAGTTGCCCTTCCAAGATCTGGCCGGCAGAGCGTTTTGCCGAGGCAGCTGAAAAACTGTCCCAACGTTATAATTTTAAGATTATTATTTTAGGCGGGCCCAAGGATATGCATTTAGCGGATAAAGTGTCGCGAGAGATAAAAGTCAAGGCGACAAATTTGTCCGGGAGGACCTCGATAAGCCAGATGGCAAGCATACTTAAAAGAAGCGCATTATTTGTTTCTAATGATTCCGGGCCGGTGCACATTGCTTCGGCATTAGGCACTCCGGTTATCTCTATCTTTGGCCGTGCTCAACCGGGCTTGAGCCCCAGGCGCTGGGGCCCGCTGGGCAAGCAGGATAAATACCTGCATAAGGATGTCGGCTGCATTCAGTGCCTGGCGCATAATTGCGTAAAAGAGTTTGCCTGCCTTAAGGCAATTACCGTTAGCGATGTGCTCGCAGCCGCTGAAGAGATCTTAAAATGACCCTGTCAAGTTTCCCGCTCAGGCGATTTTTCCCGCACTTTGATATTTTGCTCTCGGGATATTGTACGCGTGCGAAATTTTTCGCCGTGTGCTACGGTTTACGGCTCGCTTTCGGCAGCACAGGCTCCTTACGTATCGTGAATTGCCTGCACTCGCCGCAAAGCCTTGCACACATTTGCCGAAAAATTTCTAATTGCACGCTTAACAATATCCCTCGGCAAAATATCTATGGGTAAGATCTGCATTTACGGATAAGGCCAGGCGGGATGGCGAGAACAAGGCTCGGCAGCCCGACTGCTGGCGAGTGCCGCTAAAACTGTTAAATAACTATTTGCTTTAGCGAGGAATTGTGATAAAATTATACTTTCCCGATGATTAATACATGCAAGATAAAGACATATTCAGTCAAGTCGCGCTTGAGCAAGGTGAAGGCGGAGGATTTTGCCCGCATCCCGGTCAAGGCCAAAAGTTTTTCCGGCTTTCTGGATTCTTTGCCTAATATCCTGAAAGCAAAAGACCTGCGCGCTGTTGCCTCTGATATTATTGCTGCCCGGAGGAAGAAAAAGGCGGTGATCTTTATGTGCGGGGCGCACGTGATCAAGTGCGGCCTTAATCCGGTATTGATTGAGCTGATCAAGAAGAAAGTGATTACCTGCATCTGCTTAAACGGCGCCGGGATCATTCATGATTTTGAGCTGGCCTTCCAGGGGAAGACCTCCGAAGATGTTGCCGAGAACCTTAAAACCGGAAAGTTCGGTATGGGGAGAGAGACCGCGGATTTCCTGAACTGCAGCGTTAAGCAAGGGGTAAGAAAAGGTTTTGGATTGGGTTATAGCGTGGCTAATGCTATGGCAGGGGCAAAGCTGGCGCACAAGGAATTAAGCCTTATCTATAATGCTTATAAACACAAGGTGCCGGTGTGCGTATTTGTGGGGATCGGCTCGGATATAATCCATCAGCATGGTTCATTTGACGCGGCCTCTACCGGCGAGGGGTCATTAAGGGATTTTCATATACTTGTAGAAAATATCCGCTCCTTAAATAAAGGGGGAGTGGTGGCTAATTTTGGTTCGGCAGTGCTTTTGCCCGAGGTCTTCTTAAAGGCCTTAAACCTCTGCCGCAACCTGGGGAATAAGGCCAAGGATTTTACCAGCGCTAACTTTGATATGGTTTACCATTATCGCCCGCAGCAGAACGTGGTATCCCGGCCGGTTATGTCGGGAGGCAAAGGTTATTATATTATCGGCCACCATGAGATAATGCTTCCTCTCCTGGCCCAAGCGGTAATTGAGAAAATATGACCAAGCTTAAGAACATAATCAATAAATTCAAGCGCGCCAGGATCCTGGTAGTCGGCGACCTGATATTGGACCAGTATATCTGGGGCAACGTAGAGAGGGTTTCTCCCGAAGCCCCTGTGCCGGTGGTCTGGGCAAAGAGGCGCACTTATCTTCCGGGAGGCGCGGCAAACGTAGCCGGCAACATCGCTTCTCTCGGAGGCAAGGCCTCTTTATTGGGCGTGGTTGGAGATGATCAACAGGCATCCAGATTACTGCCTGAGCTAAAGATAAGAAAAATCAACACCAACGGGATCTTTATTGAAAAAGGCCGCCAGACCATTATGAAAACCCGGATAATTGCCGGGCATCAGCAGGTCGTAAGAGTGGACTGGGAGGATACCCATAACATTAAAAGCGCAACAAGGGACAAGCTGCAGGATTTCATCCAGGGTAATATAAAAAAATTCGACGCCGTTATTATCGAGGACTATGGTAAAGGCCTGCTGGACAACTTTCTTTTGAACCTGATTACTTCCGAGGCGCGTAAACAGGGCAAGATCGTGACCGTTGATCCCAAAGAAGATAATTTTGAGCATTACCGGGGAGCCACCTGCATCACCCCCAACAGGAAGGAAGCGCAGAACGCGGTCAGGTATTTGAAGATGAAAGACCAGAAGAATAAATTCAAAATATATAATGATAAATTGATGACCCATAACGATATAGATAGCGCCGGCAAAATGATACTAAGGTATCTTGAATTAGAATCCTTGTTGATTACCCTGGGCGAGGAGGGGATGTTTTTATTTGAAAAAGGCAAACCCAGGGTGCATATCCCTACGGTTGCCCAGGAGGTCTTTGACGTTTCAGGGGCCGGGGATACGGTGATAGCGGTTTTCACCATGGCCCTTTGCGCCGGGGCTTCCAAATTGGAGGCAGCCCGTATTGCGAATTTTGCCGCAGGCATCGTAGTGGGTAAGCTGGGAACAGCGGTGATAAGTTTAGGTGAGCTTTTGGAGAGGATAAAATAATATGGATGTGATCGGGGTCATCCCGGCAAGGTATTCATCAACCAGGTTCGCCGGCAAGGTGCTGGCGGATATCATGGGCAAACCCATGCTGCAGCATGTCTGGGAGCGCGCTAAGCTTTCCCGCGTGCTCGATGACCTGATCATCGCCTGCGATGATGAAATCATCCGTAAAGCGGCTGTTGAATTCGGGGCTAAAGCCGTAATGACCTCTAAAGAGCATACCTGCGGCACAGACAGGATAAGCGAGGTGGTCAATCCTTTGGATGTGAAAATAATCGTCAATATCCAGGGTGATGAGCCGCTTATCCATCCGATGATGATTGACAGCGTAGCCCGGACACTTTTAGAGAACCGCTCGCTGAATATGGCAACAGTGATGAAGAAGATAACGGATTCAGCGGAGGTCAACGACCCGCATGTGGTAAAGGTCGTCGTGGATAAGGATAATTTCGCGCTGTATTTTTCGCGCGCGCCTATTCCGTATCTAGCGGTAGGCTCACAGATGGATCAGGTTACCTATTATAAGCATATCGGGCTTTACGCCTACACCAAGGATTTTCTTTTTACTTATAAGAACCTTCCGGTTTCTAACCTTGAGAAAGCGGAGAAGCTGGAGCAGCTGCGCGTGCTGGCGGAGGGCTTCAGGATCAAGGTGATTGAAACGAAATTTGATACCGTGGGCGTGGATACGCCGGAGGATTTAGAGAAGGCAAAGGACCAGATACAAAAGGAAAAAAGCTAAATGCACCAGGTTAACGTGAAGAATATAAAGTTCGGGGATAAACAGGCGCTTGCGCTTATTGCCGGGCCTTGCGTAATTGAATCGGAGAGCGCCTGCCTTGAGGTAGCCGGAAAGATTAAACGTATCGCGGATAGCCAGGGCATACCTTTTATTTTTAAATCCAGCTTTGATAAGGCCAACCGGCTTTCCATTAATTCTTACCGCGGCCCGGGATTAAAAAAGGGATTAGCGATCTTAAAGAAAGTAAAACAGCAGCTCAAGCTTCCCATATTAAGCGATGTGCATTGCGTAAAAGATATCCCCGAAGCAGCCCAGGTGCTGGATATTATCCAGATACCGGCATTTTTGTGCCGCCAGACGGATATCATCGTCGCCGCAGCTAAAACCGGCAAGGTGGTAAATATTAAAAAAGGGCAGTTCCTCGCCCCCTGGGATATCCTGCCCATAATCAAAAAGGTTGAATCCACAGGGAATAAACAGATCCTGATCACGGAGAGAGGGGTAAGTTTCGGCTATAATAACCTGGTCACGGATTTTCGTAGCTTGAAGATCATGCGTAATTTTGGTTATCCGGTAATTTATGACGCTACGCACAGCGTGCAGCTTCCCGGAGGAAAAGGCAGCTGCTCCGGAGGCCAGAGTGAATTTGTAAGCGGGTTATCCCGGGCAGCAGTGGCTTTTGGCTGCGACGGCTTATTCCTGGAGGTGCATCCTGACCCGGTTAATGCGCCATGCGACGCGGCAAATATGATCAACCTTAAGGAATTAGAGGCTCTTTTAGAGCAGGTGAAGAAGATTAGGGACACTTCTGCTTTGAGTTGAGAACCGTCCCTAGGTTAAAGATGAATATAATTAAGAGGGCAAGAGAGGTTTTGGATATTGAGGCGCAGGCGATCAGCCTGCTTAAAAAACGGCTGGGGAAAAATTTTGTCAAAGCCGTAGAGCTTATCCTTAAAACTAAAGGCAGAGTGGTGGTCAGCGGAATGGGGAAAACCGGGATTATTGCCCAGAAGTTTTCGGCAACCTTGGCCTCAACCGGCACACCCAGTTTATTTTTGCATACGGCAGAGGCAATTCACGGGGATCTGGGCAAGGTTACCGGAGACGATATCGTGATCATCCTTTCTAACAGCGGCTCAACCGAGGAGATGAAACAGTTGCTGCCGCTTTTAAAAAAGATCGGCTCTGGGATCATCTCACTTACCGGAAACCCGAAATCAACCCTGGCAAAATACAGCGATGTGGTCCTGGATGTCTCGGTAAAAAAAGAGGCCTGTCCGTTAGGCCTGGCCCCCACCGCTTCCACTACCGCTACCCTGGCTATGGCGGATGCCCTGGCAATATGTTTATTGGAGCGAAAAGGTTTTAAGGAGAAGGATTTTGCTTTTTTCCATCCCGGAGGGGCCTTAGGCAGGCGCCTGCTTTTGAAGGTAGAGGATATTATGCGCACCGGTGGAGCCAACCCTATAGTGAAAGAGGATAAAAAGGTCTCCCAGGTCTTATTTGCCATTACCCGCTCCCGCGCCGGAAGCGCTACGGTAATAGATAAAAAAGGAAAGCTAAAGGGTATATTTACCGACGGTGACCTGCGCCGGAATCTGGAGAGCGATAAGGACCTGACCCGCCGCAGGATAGCCGAGGTAATGACTAAGAATCCCACTGTAGTTTATAAGGATATGCTGGCAGCCGAGGCAATGCGCATATTGCAGGCTAAACGGATAGATGAGGTCCCGGTGGTGGATAAAAATATGCGGCCGGTAGGCCTCTTGGATATCCAGGACCTGCTAAGAGCGGGCTTAATTTAAAGATATGTCCGAAGATCTCAAGGAAAAAGCCGGAAAAATAAAACTCCTTTTGCTGGATGTTGACGGGGTATTGACCGACGGCAGGATAATCTATGATTCCCGGGGCCGCGACTCCAAGTTCTTTGACGTGCATGACGGATTAGGGGTCTATGTGCTGCACAAGGCCGGCATAAAGACGATCTTGATCACGGCCAAGAGCTCTAAAACCATAAGGCCGCGCGCTAAAGATATGCGCGTAGCCGAGGTATTCGCGGATGTTTTCCCGAAATGCGCGGTGCTGGATAAGATTCTGAAGAAATATAATGTCTCTCCGGATGAGATCTGTTTTGTGGGGGATGACCTGGTGGACCTGTCGCTTATGAAAAAGGTGGGCCTGGCGGTAGCGGTTGCCAACGCGGCTGGAGAAATAAAAGAGGCGGCCAGTTTTGTCACCAAGGGTTCAGGGGGCCGGGGCGCGGTCAGGGAGGTCGCAGAATTGATTTTAAAATCGCAGGGCAAGTGGGAAGATATCTTAAAGTTTTATGGGGCTTAAAAGGGGAGTTTTAATTTTGGCGTTTTTATTTTGCGCTTGCGCATCCTGCGCCTGCGCCGCTGCGCAGGCGCAGGAATCCGGCCAGCAGATCAATGATTTTTCCCTCTCCGGATTCGGCGACCAAGGAAAGAAGGCCTGGGACCTTTCCGGTAAATCCGCCGACATTCTTAATGAAGTAGTCAAGCTTAAAGAGGTGGTGGGCAACCATTATACGGATAAGGATACTGTTAATCTTACCGCGGATAAAGGGGATTTCAATAAGAATAGCGGCGTGGTCCACCTGGAGGATAATGTGGTGATTACCACCTCCGGCGGCGCCAAACTTACCACCGATTCCCTGGATTGGGACCGCAAGAAGCAGATAGTTTCAACCCTGGACAGGGTGAATGTCCATAAGCAGGATATGAACCTTTCCGGCGTAGGGGCAAAGAGCATAACCGGCCTTAAAACAATGGAGCTGGAGAAGGAGGTGCGGCTGGATATACTGCCGGCCGAAGACAAGATAAGCAATAAGGAAAAGATCATGATCACCTGCGACGGACCGCTGGAAGTGGATTACGAAAAAAACATTGCCGTATTCAATAATAATGTTAAAGTGGAAAAACCGGACCTGACTATTTACAGCGATAAGATGCAGGTCTATTTTACCCCCAGGCAGGAAGAGAGTAGGGGTGTCCAGGAGTCCCTGGCTATGGCCAGCTCCATAAAAAAGATCGTCGCCCAGGGGAATGTGCGCATTTTACGCGGAGAAAACACCACCTACAGCCAGGAGGCTATTTATGACGCCCAGAGTAAAAAGATAACCCTGACCGGCAGGCCCCGGATAATAATTTATCAGTCGGAGGACATGAATGCAGCTTTTGGAAACTAAAGGGTTGACCAAGTCTTATGACGGCAGGCTTGTCGTCAAGGGCGTGGATATTACGGTGAAGCGCGGGGAGATCGTCGGGCTCCTGGGCCCCAACGGCGCGGGCAAGACCACGACCTTTTATATGATCGTGGGTATCGTTAGCCCTAACTCCGGCACCATCGTTTTTGACAACCACCAGATTACCAGCCTCCCGATCCATGAGCGCGCGCGTTTTGGCATAGGGTATCTGTCCCAAGAGGCCTCCATATTCAGGAAGCTCACGGTTGAGGAGAACATAAACGCCATCCTTGAGACCCTGCCTTTATCGCGGCCGGAAAGAAAACGCAGGCTCGTTTCACTGCTTGAGGAGCTGAATATCAGCCATCTGGCAAAAAATAAAGCCTACACATTAAGCGGCGGGGAGAGGAGGCGCCTGGAGATAACCCGGGCCCTGGTAACCAATCCCTCTTTTATACTTTTGGATGAGCCTTTTTCCGGGATTGACCCGATAGTGGTCAATGAAGCGCAGGAGATCATTAAGGAGCTCAAGGCCAAGGGCTTAGGGATTCTGCTTACCGACCACAATGTCCGGGAGACGCTTTCCATAACCGACCGGGCATACCTGATCGCAGACGGGGCGATCCTTATTTCAGGCTCGGCGCATGACCTGATCAATCACCCGCAGGCGCGCCAGGTTTATTTGGGTGAGAAGTTCCGCATGTGAAGTCAATAAGTTAATTTCAGGAAAGGATTGTAATGAAAACCGAAGTAAAGAAACTGGATAGCACAAAACGCCAGATCAATGTAACCGTGACCGGGGAGATGGTCAAAAATAAGTTTGAGGATGTTTTCGCCAAGATAGCCAAGGAGGCCAAGGTCCCGGGATTCCGGCCGGGAAAAGCCCCGCGGGAGCTTCTGGAAAAGCATTACGCCGGTTCGGTACATGAGCAGGTTTTAAAAGAACTGGTCCCTGATGTGTACAACCAGGCGATTGAGGCCGAAAAGCTTGACGTGATTGAGCTGCCCCAGATAACCGAGGTAAAGCTTGACCGCTCCAACCTTTCTTTTACGGCTACCGTTGAGGTAAGCCCGGAGATACAGGTCAAGAATTATAAAAACCAGAGGATAAGCTTCAAGAGGATTACCGTCAGCCCGGATGAGATAAAGAGGCAGCTGGATTCCGTAAGAGAGTCGCGCAAGGCTGAAAGTCTGGACGATAAATTCAGCCGCTCTTTGGGGTATCCTGACCTGGCAGAGATGGAGAGGGCACTGGAGAGGCAGATTTTTCTTACCAAAGAGAACCAGGAGCGCTCGCGCATTGAAAATGAATTGATTGAAAATGTGGTGAAAGGCTTGGAATTTAAGCTGCCCCAGAGTCTGGTGGAGCGGCAAACCCAGGATATGCTAAGGCAGACAAAGCTGGACCTGGCGATGAAGGGCCTGCCCAGGGATAAGATTGAAGAGCAGGAGAAGGTGATCCTGGAGGGAATTGAGCCCGAGGCTAAGAAACAGGTCAAAGTGTATTTAGTGTTAGCCCAGATCGCCAAACAAGAAAATATCGCTATTGATGACCATATGCCGCGAAAAGTAATGGAATTCTTATTACGGGAGGCGGATTGGAAGGAAGATTCCGCCTCATAATATTCGGCGGAATTAATTCGCGCATTGACTTACTCACGCTATCGCGTTCGTAAGTCAAGCGCTCATTAAAACTGGAGGGAAATATGGAGACGAAATGTCAGACTTTGGTTCCTATGGTAATTGAACAGACTGCCAGAGGTTATGAGCGCGCCTATGATATCTATTCCCGCCTGTTAAAGGACCGGATCGTATTTATCGGCACCCCCATTGATGATTATGTGGCTAACCTGGTGATCGCCCAGATGTTATTCCTGCAGATGGAGGAGAAGGATAAAGATATCAATGTTTATATCAATTCTCCCGGAGGTTCGGTTACCGCGGGCTTAGCTATTTATGACACCATACAGTTTTTGAAGTGCGATGTGGCCACCTATTGCGTAGGCCAGGCATCCAGCATGGGGGCATTATTACTTTGCGCCGGCACAAAAGGAAAACGCCAGGCATTGCCTAATTCGCGGATCATGATCCATCAGCCCTGGGGCGGTGTGCAGGGAGCGGCGGAGGATATCTCGCGCCATGCCCAGGAGATCTTAAAGATGCGCGACCGGATCAATGAGATCCTGGCCCGCCACACAGGCAAGCCTCTGGAGAAGCTGCAGAAGGATACGGACCGGGATTATTTCATGTCCGCCCAGGAAGCTAAAGATTACGGTTTGGTTGATGAAGTCATCCTGCCGGAAGGCAAGAAGAAGTAGGCAGAATGTAGAAGGTAGAATGTAGGGAAACCAAAAACAACAAGGAAGAAAAGGAGATATTTGTGATGAAGGAGAATTATTTACTCACCCCTGGGCCGACCCCATTGCCTCCCCAGGTCCGCGAATCAATGGCCAGGCCCATCATCCATCACCGCACCCCGCAGTTCCAGGCGATCCTGAAGGAGGTAAGCGAAGGCTTAAAAATAGTGTTTCAGAGCTCAAATGATGTCTTTATCATTTCCTCATCCGGTACCGGGGCAATGGAGGCAGCGGTAATGAACCTGCTTTCCTCGGGGGATACCGCACTCGTCGTGCAGGGCGGTAAATTCGGGGAAAGATGGACGGAGATTGCCAAGGCATATGGGATCAACTGCGAGATCATTGATGTGGAGTGGGGAAGGGCGGTTGACCCGCAGGAGATAAACAAAAGGTTAAAAGCAAACCCCAAGATAAAAGCGGTATTTACCACTCTTTGCGAAACCTCCACGGGAGTGGATAATGATATTGAGAAGATCGCCGGGATAACCAAGGAGAGCCCGGCGGTTTTAGTAGTTGATGCTATCAGCGGCCTGGGCGCTATTGATCTAAAGACCGATGCCTGGGGGGTTGACGTGGTAGTTTCTGGTTCACAAAAAGGCCTGATGCTGCCGCCGGGGTTAGGTTTTATCTCCTTAAGCCCCAGGGCCTGGAAATTGGTAGAGGCCTCTAAATCCCCGCGTTATTACCTGGATTTAAGAAAGGCCAGGAAGGCGCTGGAGAAGAATGATACCCCGTTTACATCTTCAATCACTTTGATCATTGCCTTAAATGAAGCTTTAAAAATGATGCGGGAGGATGGCCTGGAGAATATTTTTTCCAGGCATAGAAAAATGGCGCTTGCTGTGCGCGGTGCGGTAAAGACTCTGGGCCTTGAGTTGTTCGCGCCTACGGCGGCATCTGACGCGGTGACCGCGGTAAAGGTGCCCTCTGGTATTGACGGAGAAAAGCTGGTGAAAACCATGCGCGATAACTACGGGGTGACTATTGCCGGAGGCCAGGCTGAATTAAAGGGCAAGGTCTTTCGCATCGCGCATATGGGCTTTATCTCCGAGTTTGACATTATTACCGGCTTATCCTGCCTGGAGAAGGTCTTGGCGCAGATGGGTTATAAATTTACTTTAGGGGCGGGCATTAAGGCCGCGGAGGAGGTTTTCTTAAAATGATCAAGGTCTTAGTCAGCGACGCGTTATCGGCAGAAGGGCTTAAGGTATTCCAGGAGTCCAAGGAACTTACCGTGGATGTAAAGACGGACTTAAAACCCGATGCCTTAAAAGAAATAATCAAGGATTATGATGCTTTGGTTGTGCGCAGCGCCACCAAGGTCACTAAGGATGTGATTGAAGCGGCAAAAAAGCTCAAATTCATCGGCCGCGCCGGGGTAGGTTTGGATAATGTGGACCTGGAGGCAGCCACGCAAAAAGGGATCATCGTGATGAATACGCCGGCGGGAAACACCATTTCTACCGCCGAGCATACCTTCAGCATGATCCTGGCCCTTTCAAGGAATATACCGCAGGCGAATTCATCAACGAAGAAAGGGGAATGGAAACGCTCCAAGTTCATGGGGGTTGAGCTTTACGGAAAGACCCTAGGTGTAGTGGGTTTTGGAAGGATCGGCTCGGAAGTGGCCAAGCGCGCGTTATCATTCGGGATGAAGATCCTGGCCTATGACCCGTTCTTATCCGCGGATGTCGCCGAGAGCATAGGGGTTGAGATAGCGGAATTAAAAAAGGTCCTCCAGGAATCCGATTATATCACCGTGCATACACCGCTTACCGACGAGACCCGGCATATGGTCTCGGATAAAGAGTTTTCCCTGATGAAAAAAGGGGTGCGGATAATAAATTGCGCCAGGGGCGGGATCATTGATGAGTCGGCCCTGGTCAAGGCGCTTAAAGAGGGAAAGGTCGCAGGGGCGGCCATGGATGTTTTTGAGAGCGAGCCGCTCTCCCCGGATAATGAGCTCCTTAAGCTGGAGAATGTGATTATCACCCCGCATTTAGGCGCCTCTACCGAGGAGGCCCAGGTCAATGTGGCGGTTGAGGTAGCCGAGATCGTGCGGGATGCTTTGCTTGGCCGGGGGATCCGTAACGCCGCCAATTACCCATGTTTAGAAGCCGAGGTATGCAAGATACTCAATCCTTATGTGAACCTGGCGGAGAAGCTGGGGATGTTCGCCGCGCAGTTGGTTGAGGGCAGGTTCCAGGAGCTGAATATAAATTACAGCGGAGAGATAACCGCGCATGATCTAAGCCCGGTTACCATGGCCCTGGCCAAAGGGGTGCTTTCCCCCATATTAAAAGAGACGGTGAATTTTGTGAACGCTGTATCTTTACTTAAAGAAAGAGGGATAAAACTGCGGGAGTCAAAATCCGCTCAAGAGGGGGAATTCGTCAACCTCATTCAATTGGAGATCAAGACGGATAAAGAGACTAAGTCCCTCTGCGGGACCCTTTCCAGCAACAAGCAGCCGCGTATCGTAAAAATAGACGACTATTACCTGGAGCTCTATCCCATCGGAGAGATGGTTTTTATCCGTAACTGGGATAAGCCGGGCCTGATCGGAAGTTTGGGCACGCTTATGGGCCGGCAGGGGATTAATATCGCCGCGATGACCTTTGGCAGGGATAAACCAGGCGGCAAGGCGATCAGCGTCTTAAACGTGGACAGCCAGGTCAGCGCGGATGTCCAGGAGAAGATAAAGGAATTGGAAAATATTTTGACTGTAAAGGTGATCAGGACATGAAAAGGGCAATCCTATTCCTTGGTTTTTTCGGCCTGGCCTTAAGTAACCTTTATGCTAAAGAAGCGGTTATTCTTTACACCGGCCAGACCCATGCCATGCTTTACCCCTGCAGCTGCCCCATAGAGACCGATGGCGGGATTAGCCGCCGTTCTACGCTGGTAAAAGAAATGAGGAAAAAGTATCCGGAGCTGCTGTTGTTGGATGCGGGGAGTTTTACTGCCGGCGGGTTGATGGATGAATATACCCAGAATACCAAGCTTGATATGCAGCGTTCGCAGGTTAACCTTAAGGCTATGGAGCTTATGCGTTATGACGCTGTCTGCGTCGGGCCTGATGAGTTTAACTTCGGTAAGGATTTCTTTTTAAGGAACGCCAGGAAGAGCAATCCCGCTTTCCTGAGCGCCAATTTAGATTCAAATAAAGTTCTTCCGTATATTATCAAGGAATCAGGCGGGGTAAAAATAGGGATCATCGGCTTAACCAATTTAGAAGCCGGCCAGAAATCGGAAGGATTAAAGATCAAGCAGCCGGCGATAGGGGAGCTTGTCAGCAAGCTTAGAAAACAAGGAGTAGAAGTGATAGCTGTTTTAAGCACCCTGGGTGAGCAGGAGGACCTGAAATTAATTTCTCAGGTCAAAGGGATTGATATACTTTTTACAGGGTATAATCCCGCACGGGGAGAGGCGCGGGCTAAAGTTGATTCCACCTTTATTGTGCGTCCTTCTTGGCAGGGCCGCAGGCTGGGTAAATTAACCCTGGAGGTTAAAGACGGCAGGCTTTTAAATTGTAAAATTGAAGAGGAGCGTTTATCGGATAAGCTTGCCGATGATCCTGCCATAAAAGCTATTCTGCCGTCCTGTTACACTGATGTTAATTGCAGGAAAGAAGGTATGGTGGGAAGCTGTCAAAATCCGGGAGAATTAAGATCCAGCTGTCTTTTTACCAAGCCGAATAAGGTCAGCCTGCTGATTATTAACGCCAAAGACTGTCTTGTTTGTCAGGCAGAGCCGGCTTTGGGCTTCCTGAAAAGAGGGTTTCCCGGAATAGCCGCACAGCATCTTTATCTGCCGGACTCGGCCGCACAGAAGCTGGTCAACGAACTGAAGATCCAGGCGCTGCCGGCGTATCTTCTCGGCAGGGAGGTAGAAAAAGAAAAGAACTTTGACAAGATGAAGGATAATCTGGAATTGAACGCCGGCTTTTACCTGCTTAAACCGCAGCTAAGCGGGATATCATATTTTTTGAACCGCAAGCCCAAAAAAGGGAGCTTTGACCTGTTCCTGAGCCTCTTTGACAAAGACACGCTCCAGCTTTTGGAGGCGGTGAAAGAGTTTAAGCCCCAGCTGCATTTTCTGGCGGTTGAAAAAGAGGGTGGCTTTGAGGCCAGGAGCGGCACTGTCGAGACGGAGGAGTATTTGCGCAGCGTATGTGTCCAGAAATATTATCCGAAAAAATTCTGGGATTATCTGTTTTGCCGCGCGAAGGATATTAAAAGCTCCTGGTGGGATGAATGCCTGGGCCAGGCGAATACCTCTCAAGTGAAAACCTGCGCCACGGGTCAGGAGGGCGTAAGGCTGCTTAAGGAGGATATCGCTTTGAATAAGGATTTGCAGATCATGTTCGGCCCGACCTATCTTCTGGATAACTGCGAGATCTTCTCCTCCCGGGGGGTTCCGGGTAAGGAGGAGCTTAAGAAATTAATCAAGAAATAAGGAGTGTATATGGCGCATAAACCAAAGATCTATCTGCTTGACGTAACTAACCGCGACGGTGTGCAGACCTCGCGTATCTGCCTCTCTAAGCTGCAGAAGACTATGATTAACTGGTACCTTGACCAGATGGGGGTTTTTCAGTCGGAGTTCGGTTTTCCGCTTACCCGTCATGAGACTAATTACCTGAATGCCAACCTGGAGTTGGTAAAATTGGGAGGTTTTTCCCGGATAAGATTGAGCGGTTGGCTGCGCGCGACAAGAGAAGATGTAAAAGCCGCCTTTAAGCTTGTGCCGCGTTTAAAATACCTTAATCTTTCCATTTCAACCAGCGACCAGATGATCGTCCATAAGTTCAAGGGCAAGCTGGACCATCAGTCGGTAATTAAAGAGATGGAGGAGGCGGTGGAGGAGGCCCTGAAGCTGGGGGCTGAATCAGTAGGGGTCAATGCCGAGGATGCCTCGCGCACCAACATGGATTATCTGCTGGAATTTGCGCTTAAGGCCAAAGAAGCCGGAGCAGAAAGGATCCGCTACTGCGACACCCTGGGATGCGATACCCCTTTTAGCATTTACGAAAGGATAAAGTTATTGGCCGAAGGAGTGATGCTTCCTGTTGAGGTGCATTGCCATAATGACCTGGGGCTGGTCGTGGCTAATTCTATCGCCGGGGCAAAAGCGGCAAATGATGCGGGGGTGGATTCATTTATCAACACCTGCGTCAACGGCATGGGTGAGCGCGCGGGCAACGCGGACCTGGTGTCGGTGATCCTGGCGATTAAATACGGCAGCGGCATGCAGGATTATCATCTGGATGAGAAGGTAAATTTAAAGTTGGCCTGGAAGATCTGCAAATACGCCTCCTACGCCTTTGGAGTGCCTATACCGATCAACCAGCCGGGTGTGGGTTCTAATGCCTTTGCCCATGAATCCGGTATCCACGCCGACGGGGCATTGAAGGACAGGCGCAACTACGAGCTTTACGATTACGAGGAGCTGGGCCGCGGAGAGCCGGAGATCATTGAAACAGGCAGGAAGATCACCGCCGGGGAATACTCGGGGATCAAGGGTTTTCGCAATGTCTATGAAAAACTGGAGGTTGCTTTTAAGGATGACGCCGAGGCTACGCGCATATTGGAGTTAGTCAGGTACGCCAATGTGCATAACCAGAAGCCCCTGGTTGATGATGAACTGAACTTTATTGCCAAATACCCGGATATCGCGCATAAGATCTTTACCATGACCCCGTAAAGGAGAAGATGAATATAGTCTTAGTGGGTACACAGTGGGGGGATGAGGGCAAGGGGAAAATAATTGATATCCTCTCCCGGAAGGCCGATTTTATCGTGCGCTACCAGGGCGGCAACAATGCCGGCCACACGGTGGTGGTGGGCAGGAAGGAGTACATATTCCATCTTATCCCGTCGGGGATATTGCATCCCGGCAAGGTCTGCTGCATCGGCAACGGGGTGGTCATTGACCCGGAGGTGCTTTTGGCTGAATTAAACGGCCTGCGAAAAAGCGGGGTTGATTTCAGCAGGCGTTTCAAGGTTTCCTCTCTTGCGCACCTGATCATGCCGTATCATAAGAACTTAGACCAGCTGCGTGAAGCCAAAAGAAAGAACAAGATCGGCACGACAGGAAGGGGCATCGGGCCATGCTACGCGGATAAGATCAACCGCTGCGGTATCCGGATGATCGACCTGTTAAATCCTGATGTCTTCAGTGATAAGCTCAAGGATAATCTTAAGGAAAAGAATGAGGTCTTCAGAAAGGTTTACCGGCACCCGGGTTTTAGTTTTAATAAAATATACCGCCGGTATCTTGATTACGGTAAATTATTGGGCGGCTATATCTGTAACACCCACCTTTTATTGAATAAGGCGATTGAAGATAAAAAGGATATCCTGCTGGAAGGCGCTCAGGGGACATTCCTGGATATTGATTTCGGCACCTACCCTTTTGTCACATCCTCATCGGCAACTTCAGGCGGTGCCTGCACCGGCACAGGCATATCCCCGGTTAAGATTGATAAGGTTATCGGGGTATGTAAGGCATATACCACCCGGGTGGGAGAAGGCCCCTTCCCCACGGAGTTTAGCGCTCACTTTTGCAAGTTTATGCGCGATAAAGGCAATGAGTTCGGCGCTACAACGGGGAGGCCGCGCAGATGCGGATGGTTTGACGCGGTTATGTCCAGGGAGTCGGTGATACTTAACGGTATCGCGGAGCTGGCGATTATGAAGATGGATGTGCTTGACGGCCTGCGCAAGTTAAAAATCTGTACCGCCTATAAATATAAAGGTAAGGTTTTTAAAGAGTTCCCTTATGATTTTGAAGTATTGACTAATGCCAAGCCGGTTTATAAAGAGATGCCTGGCTGGCCCGAACAGTGTGATAAGCCCGGGTCTTTTAAAGAGTTGCATCCTAATGCCCGCGCATACCTCCTTGAGCTGCAAGGGCTGCTTAAGGCAAAAATAACCATGGTTTCGGTTGGTTCAGCCAGAAGAGATACCATCGCTATCCGGTAGAAATCCGGTAGAAACCCTAAAAACCCTTGACTAAAATTTAGGGTTATGTTATATTTGAATTTCAAATAAAAGGAGAGGTAAAATGAAGAACAATTTTCTTAAAACTGCGTTGGTCTTATTTCTAACTTTAAGCCTGGCCGGCTGCACCTTTATTTTTCAAAAAGGCAGGCGCTCCGACGCCCAGAAGATTGAAGAGTTAAACGCCCAGCTTGATGAATTGAGCCGCTCAAAAAGCATGCTTGAGCAGAAGCTTTCGCAGGAGATAAACGATAAGCAGATCAAGCTGCAGATGATGGAGAAGGGGCTGGTAATTACCGTCGTAGGGGACCTTTTGTTTGATTCCGGGAAAGCCAGGATCAGGCCGGAGGCATACCCTTTATTAGACAAGGTATCCGCGATATTAAAAGACAATATGGCGCAGTTTAACATAGGCATAGAAGGCCACACGGATAATATGCCGATCAAGCGTTCCGGGTGGAAATCCAATTGGGAGCTTTCTACCGCCAGGGCTTTAAGCGTTTTACATTATCTGGTAAAGGACCAGGGGATATCCCCGGAGCGGCTCTCGGCGATCGGATACGGTGAATACCGGCCGGTGGCTTCCAATGATTCCAGGGATGGCCGCAAGCAGAACCGCAGGGTGGAGATAGTTATTTTACCTAATATTACCAAGGTCAAAGGGGGCAAAACGCCTAAAGCTGAGCAGCTTAAGGAACCCGAGGAGAATCTTAAGTAAAGAAGGATTTTAAGATGGATGAGGGATTGAAGGACCGCGTAGTGATCATTTTGGCGGTATTAACGCTGATCTTTTTTTTCGGCACACTTAGTTCCTGCGGCAGCGCGATGCGCCAGAAAGCCAGGAGCGATAAAGAGATGGCAGCGCGTATTGCCCTGGAGGAAAAGGTAAGCAAGTTCGCGCAGGAAAGTTCCGCTTTAGAGGAAAAGGCCAAGGCAAAGGAAAAAGAGGCCGAGGCGGCAAGGTTAGAACTTGAGGCAGCCAAAAAGGCTTTGATAGAGGAGCAGGCGGTAAATCAGGGCTTGAAGGATCAGCTGCAGAAAGCAGGCAAGCCCCGTTACACCCCGTCATAACATGCCCGGATTTTCGGGTGTAACGGGGCAAGCCTAAAGAGGCCGTTAAAAAATGATATAAAAGGGAGGTAAAAGAACTAGAAGCTACTGTTCTGTGAAAAGGGGAGAAAGTCCCCTTTTTTATTGGAGGGAGGGGCCGATGAACATTTTGAATAAGGTGATAGGGAAGATAAAAAAACTCATTCCTGCCGGGTTTACTCTTGAGCGTAAGAAAAAACCGCAAGCCGCCAAAGCCCCCGGAGCCAGGCCAGAGATACCCAGCTTCCAGGAGACGGTTGTGGCGGATGCTAAATTTTCACATCCTGAACCCGCTAGGCCTGCGCGTTTCATCCAGGAGGAGCTGCCTTATCAGTACGATCAGGACAAGATCGTTTTGCAGGTGCGCGATCCGCGCTGGGTGCATACGTATTGGGAATTAAGGAACCAGACCCTCGGGCAGCTAAAGTCCAGGTTGGGCGATGAGTTCAACCGCGCGAGAAAAGTCCTAAGGGTTTATGATGTCACCAACATCATCTTTAACGGCTCTAATGCCAATAGTTTTTTTGATATCCAGATCAATGATTTTGCCAACAGTTGGTATATTGACACGGGGCATCCGGGATGCTCTCTTTGCGTAGACCTGGGGTTGATGCTGCCGGACGGCAGATTTATCACGATCGTGCGCTCCAATGTCGTGCAAACCCCCCTGGAAGGCCCATCCTGGATCACCGATGAAGAATGGATGATTCCCGAAGATATGTTTGCCCGGCTCTATGGCATGGGATTTGGACTGGGCAGAAGCTCCCCCGTGGGAGGCGCCTGGCAGGAGCGTATAAAGCAGGGGCTTTTTAGTTCAGGGTTATCCTCAAGCCCGGTGAGAAAAGAGGTTAAAGAAAGAAGCTTCTGGATGAAAGTGGATTGTGAATTGATCGTTTACGGGGCGACCGAGCCGAGCGCTGCGGTAACTGTGCAGGGGAGAGCGGTGAATTTACGGCCGGATGGGACATTTACCCTGCGTTTCTGGTTACCCGACGGCAAACAATATATACCGGTAAAAGCCACATCCAGCGATAAGCTTGAAGAGCGCACCATCACTCCCATCGTTAACCGGGAAACCAGATAAAACAATGTTTAAGGGTTATCTTTGTTTAGTTTTACACGGCCACCTTCCTTTTGTCCGGCATCCGGAGTTTGAGGATTTCTTGGAGGAGGATTGGCTTTACGAAGCGATCACCGAAACATATGTGCCGCTTATTTCGGTATTTGAAGGCCTGGTCAATGACAGGATTGATTTCCGCCTGACCATGACCTTAAGCCCCACCCTTATTTCCATGCTGGGGGATCCGCTGCTCCAGGAGCGCTATCTTAAACATATCAATAAGTCTATTGAGCTCGCCGGCAGGGAGATGGAACGGACCAGCTGGCAGCCGGAATTCCGGGACCTGGCGCGGATGTATTTTAATAAATTTTCCCACAGCCGGGATACTTTTCTGAAGTATAACCGTAACTTGACCTCTGCTTTTAAAAAGTTCCAGGACCTGGGCAAGCTTGAGATCATTACCTGCGGGGCGACGCACGGTTTTTTCCCGCTGATGGATGTCTGCCGGGCTTCGGTGCGGGCGCAGGTCAAGGTCGCGGTAAACCATTACGAAAGCGTTTTTGGGCGTAAACCCGGCGGTATATGGCTGCCGGAGTGCGGGTATCATCCGGGGCATGATGAGATACTCAAGGAAGCCGGGATCCGTTTCTTTTTCACGGATTCGCACGGCGTATTGCACGGTTCACCGCGGCCGAAATACGGTATATTTGCCCCGGTTTACTGCAAAGGCACCGGAGTTGCCTGTTTTGGCAGGGACCTGGAGTCAAGCAAACAGGTCTGGTCTTCAATTGAAGGATATCCGGGGGATTATAACTACCGTGAATTCTACCGCGATATCGGTTTTGATTTAGAGTATGATTACATCAGGCCCTATATTCATCCGGACGGGGTGCGCATCAATACCGGGATAAAATATTACCGGATTACCGGACCGGGAAATAATAAGGAGCCGTATATTGAACATTGGGCGCATGATAAAGCAGCTGCTCATGCCGGTAATTTCATGTTTAACCGCCAGAAGCAGGCAAGTTATCTTAACGGCCTGATGGGTAAGCCTCCGATCATTGTTTCTCCTTATGATGCCGAGCTTTTCGGCCACTGGTGGTATGAGGGCCCGATGTGGCTGGATTTTCTTTTCCGCAAAATCGCCTGCGACCAGGATGAGATCCGTTTAATTACCCCTTCCGAGTATTTAAGGGAGAACCCGCGTAATCAGGTGATCACCCCTTCATTATCCAGCTGGGGTTATAAAGGATACAGTGAGATGTGGCTGCAGGGATCCAATGACTGGATCTACCGGCACCTGCATATGGCAAGCCAGCGGATGAGCGAATTGGTAAAAATCTTCCCGCACGCAGAGAGCTTGCGCAAAAGAGGGTTAAATCAGGCTTTGCGCGAGCTGCTCCTGGCGCAGAGTTCGGATTGGGGTTTTATACTCGGCACAGGCACGCACACAAGTTACGCGGTGAGGCGCACCAAGGAGCATCTCCTGCGTTTTACCCGGCTCTATGAGGAGCTAAAATCTAACAGCATCGATGAGGGCTGGCTGGCCGATATAGAATATAAGGATAACATCTTCAGCGAAATAGATTATCGGGTGCATCAGTAACATGCCGGCTAAAAACAATAACCCCAAACATATCGCTTTTATCATGGACGGTAACGGACGCTGGGCCAAGGAGAGGGGATTGAGCCGTACTGCCGGCCATCGCCAGGGCATCCAGCGGGTAAAGGAGATAATCCGTGCGGCCGCAGGGCTGGGTTTAGAGGTAGTTACATTTTTTGCCTTTTCCACGGAGAACTGGAACAGGCCTAAAAAGGAAATAGAAACACTTATGCGTTATCTGGATAATTTTTTAGAGGGCCAGATAAAGGAGCTTGAGCGGAATAATATGCGTTTTCGGGTTATCGGCAGGAAGGCCCCCGTGCCTGAATATCTTCAGGCCAAGATCGCCAAATCCGAAGAGCTGACAAGGAAAAATACGGGATTGACCGTAGTATTGGCTTTAAATTACGGGGGCAGGCAGGAGATCGTAGATGCCGTAAAAAAATTTGCCGCATCGGCCGGTAAAGATACCAAGCTGTTGAAAGAACTTGATTGCGACGGTTTTTCCCGTTATCTTTATACCGCGGGCCTCCCTGACCCGGACCTGTTGATCCGCACAAGCGGGGAGATGCGCATCAGCAATTTCCTGCTCTGGCAGCTTTCTTACGCGGAGTTTTATTTTTCCAAGAAATATTGGCCGGATTTCAGAATAGCGGAATTAAAAGAGGCGATCCTTGATTTCAAAAAGAGGGAGAGAAGGTTCGGGGGGATAGATGCTGCTAAAGAGAATAATTAGCGCTGTTGTCCTTATCGGGATCATCTGCGCGGTGATCTTTTCCAAGGTTCTATGCGGCCTGACCGTCGTCCTTTTCATTATCGCCGGCCTCTACGAATATTTTACAATGCTGGAGAAGAAAGGGATCAGGATCTATAAGTATTTCGGGATCGGCATGGGGGTAATAATCCCGCTTTCCATAATGTTTCAGTTTGAGCCGACCAAGAACTGGGAGCTGCTGTTTATTGTCCTGGCCCTGTTATTCCTTATCCTTATGCAGTTCAAGCGCAGGAATAACGCCGGGGTGATCGTGGATATCTCCACCACGCTTTTCGGCATACTTTATGTTTCCTGGTTTTTCAGCTTCGTGATCAAGATAAGGTTCATGGACGGAGGATTAGGTTTTTTAGCCAGCCTGTTATTGATCACGAAATTAGGGGATATCGGAGCTTACATAGTAGGCAGAAGTTTCGGCAGGCATCTTTTGATCCCCAGGATCAGCCCCAACAAAACTATTGAAGGGGCTTTAGGAAGTTTTATTTTTAGCCTGATAGGAGCATTGATAAGTAAAGTATTCCTGGATTTCGGTTACCTGCATCTTATCCTGATGGGAGCAGGGTTAAGTATTTTAGGCCAGTTAGGGGACCTCTCCGAATCCCTGCTTAAGCGCGATTGCGAGGTCAAGGATTCAGGAAACTTGCTCCCGGGCATGGGCGGGATACTTGACGAGATTGACAGCCTTTTATTTACCGCTCCGGTATTCTATTTTTATCTCAGCTCAATTGTAAAATGAACCCCATTACATCTCCACAATTAAATATACCGAGAGGTAACGGGGTAAAGAATATCGCGGTCCTTGGTTCAACCGGTTCCATCGGTAAGAGCACCCTTAGCGTGATCCGCTCTCAGCGCCGGCATTTCCGGGCGGCTTGTTTAAGCGTTAACTCCGACATTGATAACCTGTATAAGCAGATAAAGGAGTTCCAACCTTTTAGCGTCTGCGTCAGGGATAAAAGGTCAGCCGCTATCCTGGCGAGGAGAATAAAATCCTCCATTAAAATATATTGCGGGGAGGAGGGCTTAGAGGAGCTGGTAAAGGATAAGCGCATAGACCAGGTGATGTTCGCCTTAACGGGAGCGGCGGCCTTACGGCCGCTGGTCAGCGCGATAGAAAGCGGTAAAGATATTGCTTTGGCCAATAAAGAAGCCATGGTTATGGCCGGCCCGATCATCATGCGCCTGGTTGCCAGGCATAAGGTAAATATCCTGCCGGTTGACAGCGAGCAGTCGGCGATCTGGCAGGTTTTGTCAGGCCGGTCAAGCGCCAATGTAAGTTCTATTTACCTGACTGCTTCGGGCGGGCCCTTTAGGTGCCTGCCCAAAAATAAACTGCGTTCGGTTACCATAAATGATGTGCTGGCTCATCCGCGCTGGAGGATGGGCAGGAAGATAACCGTGGATTCAGCTACCCTGATGAATAAGGGGTTAGAGCTCCTTGAGGCGATGTTCCTCTTCAATGTTGAGGCGCAAAAGATCAAGGTGCTTATTCATCCTGAAGCCATAATCCATTCTATGGTGGAGTTCAGCGACGGGGTAGTTATAGCGCAGCTTTCGCAACCCGATATGCGCATACCCATACAATACGCGTTAAGTTGCCCGGCAAGATTACCCGGCTCCCTGCCGAAAATAAATTTTTATAGCTTGAAAAACCTGAATTTCGCCAAGCCTGATTTTGATAAATTCCCCGCTTTGGGCCTGGCTTATCAGGCGGCCCGGGAGTTAGGGAGCATGCCGGCAGTGCTGAATGCCGCCAATGAGGAGGGCGTGGAAAGTTTTTTAAATAAAAGGATAAGATTTTTAGATATACCCAGGGTGGTCGCCAGGGTAATGGCCAGGCACCGCCGTATGAATTCTCCGGACCTGCGTCAGGTGATGCAGGCCGACGCTTGGGCCAGGGAAGAGGCTAAAAGCATAATTTCGTCTTTAAACAAATGATCGCTACGCTTATATTTATTTTAATCTTAAGCTTGCTCATCGTGGTGCATGAATTCGGGCATTTTATTGTTGCCAGGAAAAATGGCGTGCGCGTGGAGCAATTTTCCCTGGGGTTCGGCAAGTGCCTTTGGCGCAGGAAAAAGGGGGATACCGAATATTCCTTAAACCTTATCCCCCTGGGCGGCTATGTTAAGATGGCCGGGGATAACCTGGAAGAGTACAAAGGTAAAAGCGATGAGTATTTTTCAAAATCCCCGGGGAAGAGGTTCCAGATCATCGTCTTTGGCCCGCTGCTTAATTATTTGCTGGGATTTATTTTCTTCTGGGCAATTTTTATTATCGGGTATCCTACTTTAACTACCAAAGTTGGCGGCTTAATTGATGGTTTTGGGGCGCAGGCATCCGGATTAAGGGTCGGCGACCAGATCCGCGCGGTAGATAACCGCAAGGTTAGTGATTGGAATGCCCTGCAAAAAGAGATCCAAAAAAACAGCTCCGCCGTTTCAGTCAATCTGGTGCTCTTGCGCGAGGGAAAGGAGCTGGAGGTAGCGGTGCCCTTGAAAGAGAAAAGCGCTCTTGACGCGCTGGGGCAGAAGCGCTCTTTAAGTTTGATCGGGATCACCCCTTTTGATGAAACGATAGAAATAAGGCACGGACCAGTAAAGTCAATATTCCTGGCAGCGCAGAAGACCCTGGACCTGACCCTGACCACTTATAAAGCCCTCTGGTTCCTGATCACCGGGAAAATCTCCATGCGTGAATCCATGGCCGGGCCGTTAGAGATATTCTTTATGACCTCTAAAGCGGCAACGCTCGGATTAGTCGCGGTATTCCATCTTATCGCGGCTTTAAGCATAAGCCTGGCGATATTTAACCTGCTCCCGGTCCCGGTGCTGGATGGCGGGCATATACTCTTGTTGGGTATTGAGAAGATCAGGCGTAGACCCCTTGAAATAAAAATAGAGCGTATTCTTACCAATATCGGTTTCAGCCTGCTGCTTACTTTGGTTCTCCTGGTCACTTATAACGATATCTTAAGGCGTTACGGAGAGAATATCGGCAAGTTTATCGCCAAATAAAATGAAGATCATAAGGCGCAAAACAAAAGTTATAAAGATCGGCAGGGTATTTATCGGCGGGGATCATCCCGTGGCTATCCAGTCAATGACCAAGTGCAGGACCGCGGATACCGAGAGAGCCATCAGGCAGATCAATGAGCTGGAGGAGGCGGGCTGCGCGATCGTGCGCCTGGCGATCAAGGATATGGAGGATGCCAGGGCCTTAAAGAGGATAAAGGCAAAGGTAAAACTGCCGCTAGTGGCGGATATCCATTTTTCATACCGGTTGGCTTTGGCCGCTATTGAGAACGGGGCGGATAAGATAAGATTGAACCCGGGGAATATCCATAAAAAACAGGAGATAGAGAAGGTTATCTCGGCATTAAAAACAGCCGGGATCCCTTTGCGCATCGGCCTTAATTCCGGTTCAGTAAAGGACACAGGCCACAGGAGATCAGCGATGACCGATAGGTTAACGGCCTCCTGTATGGATTACATAAAGATGATTGAGAAACTTAAATTTAATAATATCGTCATCTCGCTTAAGGCCAACAATGTCCTGGATACGGTTGAAGCATACCGCAAGATCTCCGGGGCCTGCAGCTATCCTTTGCACCTGGGGGTTACTGCCACAGGTTCTCCTTACAGCGGAATTATCAAATCCAGCGTCGCTTTAGGGGCTTTACTATTGGGGGGTATAGGTGATACAATAAGGGTGTCCCTGACCGACTCACCCATAGAAGAGGTGAGGGCAGCCAAAGGCATATTGGAAGGCGTGGGGTTGCGCGGGACAGGCACGCAGATCATCAGCTGTCCTACTTGCGGCCGCTGCGAAGTGGACCTGGTCAGTATAGTTAAAGAGCTTGAAAAGAAATTGGCGCGAAGCGCGGCCGGATGGCCGTCGGCTAAGCCGTTTAAAGTGGCTATAATGGGCTGCGTAGTCAACGGCCCCGGAGAGGCAAAAGAGGCGGATATCGGGGTGGCTTTCGGAAAAAAAGAAGGGCTAATGTTTAGGAAAGGCAAGGCCGAACGGAAGATTTCTTTTAAGCAGTGCGCAAAGGTCCTTTTGGAGGAGATGAAGAATGCTGATGACTAACCTGTTCAAAGAAGAGATACGCCAGAAATTACTGGCGCAGCACAGCGATATATTATACCGCGAATCAATTGATAAGGTAGAACTGGAGACGATCGTAAGGAGCATAATTGAAGATATCATCCGCCACAGGCATATGGAGGTGGATGAGCAGTCTAAGGCTCGGGCCGTAACCCAGATGGTTGACGAGCTGGCCGGGTACGGACCGATAGAAAAAATCATGAATGATCCTGAAGTGACCGAGGTCATGATCAACGGCCCGCATAAAATCTATGTGGAAAAGAAAGGCAGGAAGGTACTTTCGGATATCAAGTTTGAGGATGAGCAGCAGCTGCGCTGCCTGATCTATAAATTACTTGCCCCGACCAGGCGCAGGATAGATGAATCCTTTCCTTACGTGGATGTGTCACTGAAAGATGGCTCGCGCGTAAATATTATCATTCCGCCCCTTTCCCTGGACGGTACTTCGGTGACCATCAGAAAATTCCTGGGGACGATCAAGAAGGTCGAGGACCTGATCAAGCTGGATACCCTTGATCAGCGCATGGCGGATTTCCTGGTCGCCTGTATAAGAGCAAAGGTAAATATGCTTTTTAGCGGGGCAACCGGCGCAGGCAAAACTACCAACCTGGCAGTGCTTTCAGGTTATATTGATAATAGTGAACGTATTGTTACCATAGAGGATACAGCGGAGCTGCGCCTGAACCAGGACCATATTGTGCGCCTCGAGACGCGGCCTCCGAGCATAGAAGGCAAAGGTGAGGTGACCATCAGGGACCTTTTTAATAACTCCCTGCGCATGCGGCCGGGGAGAATTATCCTCGGTGAGATCAGGAGCTCCGAGGCACTGGATATGCTCCAGGCCATGTGTTCAGGCCATACGGGGTCCTTAGCGGTTTTGCATGCCAATTCGCCCACGGAGGTGATCTACCGTCTTGAAACGATGATCCTGACATCAGGCCTGCCGATCAGCCTTGATATTATCCACCGCCAGATCGCCGTGGCAGTGCATTTGATTATCCAGCAGAGCCAACTTTCGGACGGCACGCGAAAGATCATCAATATAACACAGGTAAACGGCTTAAAAGACGGGACAGTGGTGTTGGAGGATATCTTCCGTTATGAATTCAGCGATTTTAGCGACGGGAGGGTTCAGGGTAAATTCAAGGCCACCGGTGTAATCCCGGCATTCTTCGGGTTATTTGCCAAAAAAGGGGTGCCGTTGTCAAAAGAGATCTTTAATAAGGACTAAAAACATGTATTGGAGCAAGGCTTTTATACCTACATTAAAGGAGCTGCCGCAGGAAGCGGAATCTTTAAGCCATCAACTCCTGCTGCGCTCAGGGGCAATGCGCATGCTTATGGCCGGGGCGTATATTTATCTTCCTTTAGGCCTGAAGGTATTGGAAAATATCCAGGGGATCATCCGCCAGGAGATGAATTCGTGCGGTGCCAGCGAACTACTTTTACCGGCCCTGCATCCGCTTGAGCTTTGGCAGAAGACCGGCAGGGACAAGGACCTGGGGGATGTAATGTTTAAATTCGCCGACCGCCGGGGCAGGAAATTAGCCTTAGGGCCCACGCATGAAGAGGTGATCACGGAGCTGGTAAAAGGGCAGGTCTCCAGTTACCGGCAGCTGCCTTTGGTTTTATACCAGATACAGACTAAATTCCGCGACGAGATCCGGCCGCGCTTCGGGTTGATCCGCGCCTGTGAATTCATCATGAAGGATGCCTACAGCTTTGACCAGGATGAGGCCGGCCTGGACGCAAATTATGAATTGATGCATGAGGCCTACAAGCGGATATTTAAAAGATGCGGTTTGGATATCCTGGTCACGGAAGCGGATTCCGGAGTTATGGGAGGGAAGGTCTCTCATGAATTTATGGTCCAGGCGCCTCTTGGCGAAGATATAGTTTTGGTATGCGCCAAATGCCGCAAGGCCAAGGCGCAAAAAGAAGAAGCCATCCTTTGCCCGGCATGCAAGGGGCCGATGGATAAAGTCAATGCCATTGAGGTCGGGCATATTTTCAAATTAGGGATAAAATACAGCCAGGCAATTCAGGCTAATTTTTCCGATTCACACGGAGAGCTTAAGCCGATAATCATGGGTTGTTACGGGATCGGCGTATCGCGCCTTGTCTCGGCGATCATTGAGCAGAATAATGACGCCGAGGGGATCATCTGGCCTAAAGAGGTTACTCCTTATCAGATTACAGTTTTACCATTGGATGTAACTAACCAGGAGGTTTTGCGCCAGGCAGAGGGTTTTTATAAGCAGCTCAATACCGCAGGCTTCTCGGTTCTTTTTGATGACCGGGACGCCCGTCCCGGCGTAAAATTCAAGGATGCTGATTTGTTGGGCATACCGCTGCAGGTAGTTATCGGTAAAGAGTCATTGAAGAATAATTCATTAGAGTTAAAGAACCGGCGCACGCAGGAAAAGTTGATCAAGCCCGGTGAAGAGATATTGGCCAAGATCAGGGAGTTCTACCATGGTTAGCCAGGAAATACTGGCGGAGTTGAAGAGGATCATCGCGGAGGATCTTGCGAAAAATAACTTTGAGCTGGTTGAGTTTACGCATAGATATGAAGGCAGGGATCTGGTTTTACGGCTGCTTGTGGATAAGCCGCAAGGAGGTATAGCCATGGATGAATGCGAGAGCCTTAACCGCTCACTCGGCCAGCTGCTGGATGAAAAGGATATAATCCCCGTTCGCTATGTTTTAGAGGTTTCTTCTCCGGGGCTTGACCGGCCGCTTAGCACCGGGAAAGATTTTATGCGCTGCCTGAATAAGCAGGCGGTATTTTTTCTTAATGAGCAGGTGGAAGGCAAATTGCAGGTCCAGGGACGGATCACCTCGGCAGGGGATATGAGCGTATCAATTGATTATTCGGGGAAGGCTTTAGAGATCCCCTTAACAAAAATAAACAAGGCAAAACTGATAATTCAGTAAAGGTGAATTGAGGAGATTAAAATGAGTCAGGAGCTACTGGCAATTATTGAACAGATTGAACGTGAAAAAGGCATTAAAAAAGAGATCATGCTTGAGGCGGTGGAAAGCGCTTTGCTCTCCGCTGCCAAGAGGGTGATTGACTTAAAACCGGAGGAGCAGTTTAAGGTGGAGATAGACCGGGCAACCGGCGAGATCCGGGCATTCCGCAATAATGAACCGGTGACCAACATTGATTTCGGCCGCATCGCCGCTTCTACCGCGCGCCAGGTGATCATCCAGAAGATGCGCGAGGCGGAGAAGGATGTGGTTTTCAATGAATTCCAGAACCGCGTGGGGGAGATAGTCAGCGGCACGGTCTACCGCTTTGAAAAAGGCAATATTATCGTGGACCTTCTGGGTAAAGCCGAAGGAATCCTGATCAAGCGCGAGCAATCACCCGCCGAGGATTTCAAACAGGGCCAGCGCATCCGGGCGTATGTTGTAGAGGTAAAGAAGGATGTCAAGGGCCCGCAGATCATCTTATCGCGCGCGCACCCTAATTTGGTCAAAGAGCTCTTTGAGCTGGAGGTCCCGGAGATTTACGAGGGGATCGTGGAGATAAAAGCTATATCGCGCCAGGCAGGAGAGCGCACCAAGATAGCGGTCTCTTCCAAGAATGACAAAGTTGATTCTGTGGGCGCCTGCGTGGGCATGCGCGGAAACCGGGTAAGAAATATCGTCAATGAGCTGCAGGGAGAGAAGATTGATATCGTCCGTTATAATGATGATGTGCGCGAATATATCAAGGCCTCCCTATCTCCGGCCAAGGTCTCCGAGATAAAATTGGATAAAGAGAAGATGAAGGCATCGGTCGTGGTTGATGATGACCAGCTTTCGTTATCTATCGGTAAGCACGGTCAGAATGTGCGCCTGGCCTCGCGGCTGGTTGGCTGGGAGCTGGATATCCGTACCAAGAGTATGATCGCCGCCGAGGCGCTTGGCGGTGTAGGGGAGAAGAAGGCCGCTCCCCAGGTCCAGGTACCGGAGGAGAAGGTTCCGGAGAAGCCGAAGAAGGCAAAAAAAGAAGCCGCCAAAAAAGCGGTTAAAAAAGCAGGCAAGAAGAAAGAAGCGGTTTCTTTAGCAGGGCTCTCGGGTGTGGGGGAGAAGATCATTGCCAGCCTGGAAAAAGCGGGTATTAAAAGCATAGAAGATATACTTAGAGCCAAAGCAGAAGGCCTGATGAAGATCAAAGGTATCGGAGAGAAGAAGGCACAAAAGATCATCGCCGAAGCCAAGAAATTAGCTTAATATAAAAGGAAGAGATTATGCCCAAAACAAAAAAAGAAAAACCAGCTAAGCCTAAGATTACTGCGCAGAAGCGCGTACCGGCTCCTCCGATAAAGCCGGGTAAAGTTACCTCAAAGGCTAAAAAGGTTACCCTTAAGCCGCACCCAGTAAAACCAAAGGCCAGGCTTAAGCCGGTTAAACATAAGGCCGTTGCGCACGCTCACGCGAAAGTTGCTAAGGCCAAGCCGGCGGTTTTGCATCCGGCAAAACATGAGCCCAAGCCCGAGATTAAGGTTGAAATCAAGCCCGAAATTAAAACAGAAGTAAAGCCCGCAGTAAAGCCTATTCATAAACATGAGGTTAAGCCCGAGCCTAAGCCGGCAGCTTTGGCAAAAGGAAGCCAAACTGCGGCTCTCCAGCCTGCGGCTTTGCCTCAAGCAGAGGCTGCACCTGTGCCTCTCCCGGGTAAAGAGATTGAGCTTGAGCTTCCGATCACGGTCAAGGACCTGGCTATAAAATTGCAGGAGAAACCCTCGGTACTTATTAAACATCTCATGGGTATGGGGGTAATGGCGGGGATCAACCAAACCCTGGATGAAGCGGCGACAAGCAAATTGTGTTTGAAATATAACTGCGCGATCAGAAAAGCCCCGGATGCCGAAGAGATAGCCTTGCAGAAATATAAAGAAAAAGATAAGCCCGAACAGCTTAAGGCCAGGCCGCCAATAGTTACTTTCATGGGCCATGTTGATCACGGCAAGACCTCTCTGCTTGATGCCATACGTAAAACCAAGGTTGCCGAAGGGGAGCACGGAGGGATTACCCAGCATATCGGCGCCTACCGCGTCATCCTTCCTGCGGGGGAGATAACTTTTCTGGATACGCCGGGCCACGAGGCTTTTACCGCTATGCGCGCCAGGGGAGCAAGTATTACGGATATCGTAGTTTTGGTAGTTGCCGCGGATGACGGGATCATGCCGCAGACCCAGGAAGCAATTGACCATGCCCGCGCCGCCGGGGTTTCCATTATCGTCGCCATAAATAAAATAGATAAGCCGCAGGCTGATATCGACAGGGTCAAAAAACAATTGTCCGAGGCAGGCCTGATGGCTGAAGATTGGGGAGGTAAGACTATTACCGTTCCTGTTTCTGCCAAAACCGGGGCAGGCATAGATAATTTACTGGAGATGATCCTTCTTCAGGCCGAAATTATGGAGTTAAAGGCAAATCCCGAACGTCCTGCAAGCGGAGTAGTCGTAGAGGCAAAGATGGCCAAGGGCAGAGGGCCGGTAGCCACCTTGCTTGTGCAGAATGGCACACTGCACCTTAACCAAAATATAATCGTGGGTAATTTTTACGGAAAAGTCCGGGCCATGCTTAATGACCGGGCTCAAGCGGTGACGGTTGTGGGTCCTGCTTCTCCAGTAGAGGTCCTGGGGATAAGCGCTATACCGGCTGCGGGGGAGCAGTTTTTTGTGATTGAAGATGAGAAGCAGGCAAAGGCACTGGCAGAAGCGCGCACGGAGAAGGAGAGGCTGCAGCAGATAAAAACCGTAAAAAGAGTTAACCTGGAAGAGCTGCACGCCCAGATCCTCGCCGGTAAGATCAAAGAGCTCAAAATTATTATCAAGGCGGATGTCCAGGGTTCCCTGGAGGCGATCAAAGACACATTGGATAAATTGAATGTTTCGGAGATAAAGATAGATATAATCCATTCCGGGGTAGGCAATATCAATACTTCGGATGTGATCCTGGCGGTAGCCAGCGACGCGCTGATTTTAGGCTTTAATGTCAGCGCCGATGACCTGGCCAAGGAATTGGTCTCCAAGGAAGGTGTTGATGTAAAGGTATACAATATTATTTATGAATTGGCCAATGATATCAAAGCCGCGGTAGAGGGTATGCTTGAACCGAAGCTCAAGAAGGTATTTTTAGGCAGGGCCGAAGTCAGGAAGGTTTTTAAATTGTCCAGGTCAGGGATAATCGCCGGATGTTTGGTGACCAAGGGCAAGTTCAACCGCAACTGCCTGATAACCCTGGTGCGTAACGGCCAGGTTGCTTTTGAGGGCAAGCTTTCCAGCCTGAAGCGTTTTAAAGACGACGTGCGCGAAGTTGCCGAGGGCTTTGAATGCGGGATGAGCATAGCCGGATTTGACCAGCTTATGGAAGGGGACATTATTGAGGCCCACGAGATAGAGAAGATAGCCAGGAAATTATAACCATGACGAAAAAACGTATATTAAGCGGGATGCGTCCGACAGGTAAGCTGCACCTGGGCCATCTGGCTGGCGCCTTGAATAACTGGATAAAACTCCAGGATGAATATGATTGTTTCTTTATGGCCGCGGATTGGCACGCGCTGATGTCGGAGTATGAAAATCCCGAAAATATTAAAGCGAACATATTGGATAATGTCATTGACTGGTTATCCTGCGGGATCAATCCCGATAAATCCGTAATTTTTGTCCAGTCCGAGGTACCGGAGCATCTGGAGCTTTTCTTTATCCTTTCGCTAATCACCCCTTTAGGGCTGCTAGAGCGCTGCCCTACTTACAAAGAGCAGCTGCGCGAGATGACCAACCGGACTTTGAGCACCTACGGGTTTTTAGGGTATCCGGTCTTGCAGGCAGCGGATATCCTGCTTTATAAAGCCGATGCTGTGCCGGTAGGGGAGGACCAGCTGCCGCATCTGGAATTGACCCGCCAGATCAGCCGTAAGTTTAACCACCTTTACTCGGCTAAAAAGGAAAATTTCTTTCCCGATCCCAAGGCCTTGCTTACCGAAAGCTCCCGTCTGGCAGGGTTGGATGGCCGCAAGATGAGCAAGAGTTATAATAATTATATCGCCTTATCCGAAGAGCCGGAGATCATCCGTAAAAAGGTCCAGAATATGTTCACCGATCCTGAGCGGATCCGTTTAAGCGACCCCGGCCATCCGCACAAATGCAATGTTTTCAGTTATTATTCGGTATTTTTCCCGGCGATTAAGGGTGATACGGAGGCAGAGGAGCGCTGCTCTAAATCCAAGATCGGCTGCACTGATTGCAAGAAGGAGTTGGCCGGAAAGATCATCGGTTTATTAGCTCCTATCCAGGAAAAAAGGCGCGACTTGCTTAAAGATAAAAAGTATATCCAGGATATATTATCGGCGGGAAAAGCCAAGGCTTCTAGCGTAGCCTCCAAAACCATTGCGGAGGTAAAAGAGCTGCTTAAAATATAGAGATGAACTATAAAATAAGATTAGAGATGTTTGAAGGGCCGCTTGACCTTTTGCTTTATCTGGTAAAAAAGGACCATCTTAATATTTACGATATCCCCATTGCCAAAGTCACCCAGCAGTACCTTGAGTATATTAACCTTATGCAGCTTCTGGACCTGAATATCGCCGGTGAGTTCCTGGTTATGGCGGCAACCCTGATGCAGATAAAATCCAAGATGCTCCTGCCGGCGGAAGAATCAGTGGAGGATGAGCAGGAGGATCCAAGAGCTGAGTTAGTTAAGAGGCTCTTGGAGTATGAAAAGTTCAAGCAGATCGCCGAACAGTTAAGGGAAAAAGAGATCACCCAGCAGGATGTTTTTAAACGGCCCAAAACAGAGCCTCCGGCTGATACCAAGGAGGAAGGCAAAAAAGAGGTTTATTTTGAGGCCAGTATATTTGACCTGATCAGCGCCTTCTCCCGGGCCTTGAAGGATATCCCCAAAGAGGTCTTCTATGAGGTCATCAAAGATCAATTTACCGTTGAGCAGAAGGTGCATGAGATCCTGCATCTTCTTTTGGTAGAGCCGGAGGTCAAACTCTCTACATTATTCAGCACGGTTAAGAGCAAAATGGAGATAATCGTGGTGTTCCTGGCGGTTTTGGAGCTGGCGAAAATGAAGGAGATAATCGCCAGGCAGGATGCGGCTTTTGCAGAGATAACCATATCAAGGAACAAGGAAAACATCATACCTTATGAGCGAAGAGACCAGACAAACCCTGCTTAAGGGTAATCCAGGGATCAACGATATCAAAGAATCCGAAGAGGATGTGGTTTTAAATATATCCCTTCGGCCCAAGAAATTTACCGAGTTTGTAGGCCATAAAGATGTCGTGGACAACCTGAAGATCGCTATCCAGGCAGCCAAGCAGAGAAAGGAGCCCCTGGAGCATGTGCTTTTAAGCGGGCCTCCGGGGCTGGGCAAGACCTCTTTGTCGCACATTATCTCTCATGAGATGGGCGCCAAGATCACCGCCACAAGCGGCCCGGCTATTGAGCGGGCCGGAGACCTGATCGGCATACTCACCAATTTAGAAAAAGGGGATATCCTTTTTATTGATGAGATACACCGGATGTCCAAGGTGGTGGAGGAGTTCCTGTACCCGGCGATGGAAAGTTTCCAGATAGATTTTGTGATTGATAAGGGGCCCTATGCCAAGACCATTAAATTCAACCTCAAGCCTTTTACCCTGATCGGCGCGACCACGCGCACGGGGCTATTAGCCGCGCCTTTGCACGCCAGGTTTGGCATATTCTACAGCCTGGATTTCTATAAAATAGATGACCTGGCCAGGATCATCAGGAATTCAGCCAGCCTGTTAGCGGTTGAAATTAATGAAGAGGCTTCTTTGGAAATTGCCAGGAGAGCCCGCGGCACTCCGCGGGTTGCCAACCGGCTCTTACGCCGGGTGCGGGATTATTCACAGGTATTAAAGATTAAAAAGGTGGATGCTCCAGCCGCTGCCAAGATCCTTAATGATATGGGCATAGACCAGGCAGGCTTTGATGAACTGGACCGCAAGGTTTTAAAATTGGTCATTGAGGTATTTAACGGCGGGCCGGTGGGAGTTGAATCTTTGGCTGCCAGCCTGAATGAAGAGGTGGACACAATAGCCGATGCGGTTGAGCCGTATCTTTTAAAAGCCGGGTATTTAAAACGCACCTCCAGGGGGCGCCTTGCGACTAAAAAAGCCTATGAGCATTTTGGAATGAAATTCAACAAAGAGGAGCAGCAAGAGGCTTTTTAATCCCTGTAAGTTATGAAGATATTATTGCATACCTGTTGCGCACCTTGCCTGATTTACCCCGTAAAAAGGTTACAAGATGAAGGATTCAAGGTCAAAGCGTTCTTTTATAATCCCAATATCCATCCTTTTAGCGAATATAACAAGCGCAAAGAGGCGCTTGAAACATTAAGCAAAGAGCTGCAGGTAGAGGTTGAGTCGCCGGAGTACAGGCCATCTGAATTTTTCCAGGCGGTTAATACCAAAGAAGCAAGGCCGGAGCGTTGTTTGATCTGCTGGTCTTTGCGCCTGGGCAAGACAGCCAGGCAGGCAAAGGAGCAGGGATTTGGGAGTTTTAGCTCAAGTTTGCTGGTCAGTCCTTATCAGGACCAGGGGATGTTGAAAGAGTTGGGCGCTCAAGCAGCCAGGGAAGCAGGAGTGGATTTTTATTATGAGGATTTCCGGCCCGGATTTAGAAAGGCGCATGAAGAAGCGAAGCTTAAGGAGATCTATTGTCAAAAGTATTGCGGATGTATCTATTCGGAGATTGAACGATGCAAAAAACCGGCAAAATGAGGAATAAAACCGCGATTTTATCTTTGGCTTGTTTTATACTTACTTTGGGTTCAGCTTTCGGCCAAAGCAAAGAAGCACCGGTAAAAGAGGCTGCTAGCGTTGAGACTAAGGAAACTTTCCGCCAGGGGGTTTGGGTCTCGGTGTTTTCCGCTAAATCCGTGCTTTATTCAAAAGAGGGTGTGAATAAGCTGATCGCTCAATGCAAGAAGGCAAAGATCAATGAGATCTACCTGCAGTTTTTACAATCAGGCAACGCTTATTATGATTCCAGGATCTGCGACAGGTCAAAATACGACCAGATGGTCAAGGCAGCCGGGATGGATACGCTTGATCTATTGCTCAGGGAGGCCCAGGAGAATAATATCAAGGTCTTTGCCTGGGTTAATCTCTTAAGCTTAGGCCAGAATGAAAAAGCCGATATCTTAAATAAATTCGGAAATTCCGTTCTAACGCGCGATCAGTATGGGAGGCCCTCAAAAACCGAACCCAAAATGGAGCTGGATAAATATTATTTAAGGGAGGAGCAGATATTTTTAGAGCCGGGCGACCCCAGGGTAGAGGAGTATGTCCTGAATATCATCAATGAGATCATTAACCGTTATCCGTTGATCAGCGGACTGCACCTGGATTACAGCCGTTATCCGTCTCCTGTGCCTTTCATTCCGGGGTCAAGGTTTATGAAGTTCGGCCTGACTTACGGTTATGGGGCAAAGAATGTGGAGCGTTTTAAGGAGAAAACCGGGCTTAACGCGCTGGAGCCATTAAATAACGAGGATGAATACCTGGCCTGGGATAATTGGAAGCGCCAGCAGGTAACGGAACTGGTGCGTAAGGTCTCAAGCTTGGTAAAAGTCAAGTCAGCGGAGTTGTTGGTTTCCTGCGCGGTCATCCCGCTTACCGAGCGCGCCTACAGCAATGCTTTTCAGGATTGGTCAACCTGGCTTGAAGAGGGGATTATTGATTACGCGGTGCTGATGGCCTACACTAAGGATAATCAGTTCGCCAAAGAGATAGTTAAATCCAGCTTGGGCCACCGCGGGAAAGGTAAAATATATATCGGCATGGGCCTGTTTTTGATGAAAAACAGCCCGGATCTGTTTTTTAACCAGTATAAGATGATCACGGAGCTAAAGCCCGACGGGATCGTATTCTTCTCCATTGACGATCTAAACGACAAGATAACCGGTTATCTGAATTAAATCAGGGACAGCGACTATTTATTAAATAAATAGTCGCTGTCCCTAATTATATGCTGAAACTTTCTGAATTTGATTACCCGCTCCCCAAAGAGCTTATCGCCCAGTATCCCCTTAAAAACAGGCAGGATTCCCGGCTCCTGATCGTAAATCGTAAGGAGGGAAAACTTACCCACGCTGTATTTAAGGATGTAGTTTCTTATTTAAGAAAAAACGATCTTCTGGTCCTTAATGATACAAAGGTTTTGCACTGCCGCCTGATGGGTAAGAAAGCAACCGGGGGACGAGTTGAGATATTGTTGACCCGGCGCCTTAGCGCTACGACCTTCTCCTGCCTGGTCCAGCCAAGCCGCACCAAGCCCGGGGAAAAGATATTTTTCGCAGAAGGCAAAGTCATAGGCATTTTGAGCAAGCGCGGTGAGATCAGCTTTAAAGCAGCTGACGCCGACTCAATATATAATTATGGCATCGTGCCTTTGCCGCCTTATATAAAACGCGAACCCGAGGATTCAGATAAGGTTGCTTATCAGACGGTTTACGCCAAGAACGAAGGGGCACTTGCTTCGCCGACCGCGGGACTGCATTTTACGCAAGGCTTGCTTCAGGAGATCCAATCTCTAGGAGTTGGCCTGGCTTATGTAACTCTGCATGTGGGTTTAGGCACGTTCCGTCCGGTTAAGTGTGAAGATATCCTGGAGCATAAAATGGAGCCGGAGCATTTTGTTGTCCCTGAAGCGACAATTAAAGCCATCGAACAAACAAAGGCGCAAGCTGGCAGGATCATCGCAGTCGGCACAACCTCCTTAAGGGCTTTAGAGACTTATGCTTCGGGTAAGAAAGAAGGGGATACGGATTTGTTTATTTACCCGGGTTATAAATTTAAATTGGTTGATTGCCTGCTGACCAATTTTCATTTGCCGCGGACCACTCTTTTTATGCTGGCCTGCGCATTTTGCGCCGCAGGCGCATCCGCCTCCGGCGGAGGCGTTGAGCTTATGAAAAGAGCGTATCAGGAGGCAGTTGAGAAGAAATACAGGTTTTACAGCTACGGCGACGCAATGCTTATAATTTGTTGACATTATGGAAAGAATTTAGTTTGTGACTTTGCAGGGTTGTTTAAAACTCTCTTGACAAACTCAATTTTTATTGTATACTTTAATACAGAGGATTGTATAATAATATACAATATATTGTATGGAATATCGGATAGATAAACAGGGTTTATTAGACAGGATAAGCGCTTGGGACAGTTTCCTAAAAAGGAAAGTGCATTTAATCGCTTGCGGTGGGACAGCAATGACACTTTTAGGTGTTAAGGCCTCAACTAAAGATATAGATTTGCTTGTTCCTAATGAAGATGAGCATGATTATTTAGTTAATATCCTGCAGCAACTTGGGTATAAATCAGCAAGCGGGTGGGGGTGGTCGAGGGAGTATGGCTTCATCTTTGATTTGTTCAGGGGCAATTCTATACATACAACTCAATTATTGGAATCGCCCTTGAAGGAAGGGAACCATACGTTGGTTAAAGAGTTTAACCGTATTTACTTAGGGGTACTTAATTATTACGATATAATAATAAGTAAATTATTCAGGGGTACGGCTATAGATAATGAGGACTGTTTGACTTTGCTGAAGATTAAAAGAAGCGAGATAGACTTGGCTAAACTGGAAAAACGATTTCGCGAAACAGCTTCTTATGACGTAGCGGAAGAGGCTGTTATTAAAAACTTGGAACATTTCTTAAGGTTGGCACAAAAGGAAGTGGTATAAAAATGGGAAAAGAGGATCTTTTGAAACGATTAGCTTCGTTGGGATTTCCGCTCTTAGAGGTCGAGAAAGATGAAGAGGCTAATTCGACCCTTGCGGATTTAGTTGAATCTCATGACCGCAGGCTTTGGGAAGGATTCCCTGTAGTCCTGGCCAATAGCGCGGAAAAGGGCCTGTTTGATTATGATAAGGTGGAAGAACACCTTAAATCGCCCTCTGATAAGGTAAATCTTGCCTTATTGATAGAATTCTCACTCGCGCTATATAAAACGTTAAACTTAAAATTCTCATGGGTGGATAAACTGCATTCGCTTTTTAACAGTGAAGATATGAAGCAGGCGTATGAGAAGTATTTGGCAGCCTTTAAAAGTAACCAAGATCTCGCTGTCCGGAATAGTTCTATGTCTAGCCAAAGAGTAAAGGCTGCATTTGATAACTATTTTAGACAAACGCAAGCGCATCTTGATGATCTTCTTTCAGTTAAAGAGGTGATGGGGGTCGAATATTCGCTCTCTCAGGTTTTCTCTCCGAAACAAAAAGAATTGTTTTTGAAAAGGCTGCGCAATGAGAAATTGACTAAAACTGAAAAGGAGTATTTCTCGCGGGTAGTAAAAAAACGAGTTTTAGCCCTTGCTAATCCTGAATTGCATCGTTTAGCCCAAAAATTACTTCAAGGTTTATAAAAATTTCAGCTACGGCGACGCGATGCTCATTCTTTAACGCCACTGGCAAGTTTCCCGCTCAGGTCGATTTTCCGCCTGCGGCGGACGGTAATGGTCTTTCGGATTTTCGGCGGCTGCAGAACTCAGCCGTCCCGCTCTAGCGGAGACGGCTTCGGCAGCTTCGCCGTCCCAAGATTGCCAAGCTTTCGCTTGGCCTTGGGATACCCGAAAATCCTCAAGCTCCATTGCCTAAAATCGACATTCGCGGTTAAACTTACCAGTGTCATTGAGTGATATATTAGTGGATACTTGAACCTAATCAGCTCCATTGGAACTGATTATATATAAATAAGTTAGAAGAAAATGGTCCTAAAGTTTGCGCTAAGGTTTTATAGAGTTTTAGAAAGGGGGCAATATGAAAAAGACATTGTTTTTATTACTATACTTAGGATTATGTGGGTGTCTTACGATGGCGACGAAGATAAACTCAATTAGTCTTGGGATGAACAAGGAAGAAGTTATCAAGAAAATGGGAAATCCTGTGAGTACTTCCGCTAAGGAAAACACTGAATATCTAAGCTATCTACTTGGAGAAAGTTCTGATGGAATTATAGGCTATCCAATACCTTATTATGTGTGCCTTAGAGACGGGAAAGTTGTTTCTTACGGAAGGAAAGGGGATTTCGATAGCACTAAAGACCCGACCCAAGTTATTAAGATAATGGGGGATATAAAGTCCGAAGAAAAATTAAATGTTCATACGGATAACAATAGTGAATTAGCAAATAAACTGAAAACACTCAAAAAATTGTTTAGGGACGGTCTGATAACAAAAAAGGAATTTGAAGAACAAAAGCTAAAACTGCTTAATGAGTACACAAATAAATAAAATTGACCGTATCAAAGAATAACTGTTTACCTAATAAGCTGAACGAGAATTATGGTAGCGTATCGTTTTTAAAAGAAAATAAATGAGTGGATTATAATGGAAACGCGTGAAAATAGATTAACGGAATTGAAACGGATAACTTATAAGAGGTTGATTACAAAACGGATGAGGGAGATATTAACATCCCAAGGAAAACGAGCCGGAGGAGCATTTAAGATGATCAAGGCCATTTTTAGCTCATTAAGTAAAAACAGAAAAATTATAGGTAAACTTATAATCTCATTGATAGCTATTTTTGCATTTTATAAATGTGTTATTAATCCACCAATATACTATATGGATGTATATAAAAATAAAGTTTATGATAAGAAGGAAGCCTATGGGCAGGTTCCAACAGTGGATATCAATAAGTTATTATCTGAATTACTTGGTTTGAGTATTTTAAGCTCGTTAACATACTTTTTATTAGTTAGAAATAAAGATAAAGGATAGGTTGAGGATCGGAATTCTGGGAATTTTTCGCGGCTAAACTTACTGGTATAGCGGTGAGAGAAAATGGGGTCGGAATTATTTAATTTTTTAGCGGGGGGGGCGAGGGGTGGCTTGAGCCGAGGGGTGACACGGAGGCGGGTCCCCTGCCGCGCGCAACGTAAGTGAGCACGGTAGGGTGCCGCAGTGGCAGGACCCCGAGGCTGCGCGAGAAACAAGACAAGGCAGACGCCAAGATAATATAAATATGTTTAAACTAATTCATCAGGATAAAAATAGCAAAGCCCGGCTGGGGAAGTTGATCACTCCTCACGGCGAAATTGAGACCCCGGCATTTATGACCGTTGGCACTCATGCCACGGTCAAAGGACTTATGCTTAAAGATGTTGAGGAGGCAGGCGCGCAGGTGGTCCTGGCAAATGCCTATCACGTATATTTGCGTCCGGGCATAGAGGTGATCAAAAAAGCCGGTGGCCTGCATAAATTCATGGGCTGGGATAAAGCCATACTTACGGACTCTGGCGGCTATCAGGTATTTAGCTTAGCTTTATTTCGCAAAATGCATGACCGGGGCGTAGAATTCCAGTCGCATGTTGACGGCATGAAACATTTCCTTACCCCCGAGGATGTGATCCAGATCCAGAAAGACCTGGGTTCGGATATCATCATGCCTCTCGATGAATGCGTGCATTATCCCTGCGCCAAGGATCATGCCAAAACTGCCATGGAGAGGACCATTGCCTGGGCCAAAAGATCGCTTGCCGTCCATGAAAAAGGGAGACAAATGCTATTCGGCATTATCCAGGGAGCTACTTATGAAGATCTGCGCGAAGAATGTGCCAAGCGGATGGTAGATATGGACTTTGAGGGTTATTCCATCGGAGGGGTTTCTGTTGGAGAGTCCAGCAATTTAATATATAATATCATTGAGCTGGTCGCGAATATCATCCCGCAAGATAAGCCGCGTTATGCCATGGGCATAGGCTATCCTTTTGACATAGTGGAGGCGGTGGACCGGGGAGTGGATATGTTTGACTGCGTTATTCCTACCCGTTACGGCAGGAACGGAACGGCCTTTACAAGGTCAGGCAAGATCATTATCCGCAACTCACCCTACGCGGAGGATTTGCGGCCGCTGGATGAGCAATGCTCATGTTACGTCTGTAAAAATTTCTCCCGGGCATACCTTCGGCATCTGTTTAACGCCAAGGAGATGCTGGGGTTGATCTTGCTTAGCCTGCACAACGTATATTTCTTCCTGGACCTGATGCGGGAGATCCGCCAGGCGATCAGCCAGGATAAATTCAGCGATTTCAAAGATAAGTTTTTGCATAACTATCACACAGCCGGAGGGGCTTAAGTTTATGCGCATAGACATTATCACTATTTTCCCGGAAATGTTTTCCTGCGTGCTGGATGAGTCCATTATCAAGCGGGCGCAGAACAAAGGCAAGGTCAAGATCTTCGTCCATGACCTAAGGAATTATTCCCTGGAGAAACACCGCAAGGTTGATGACCGGCCTTTTGGCGGAGGCTCCGGCATGCTTATGCAGGCAGAGCCGATATTCCGGGCAGTAGAGGCAGTCAAGAAAAAGATCAAAGGCAAGGCAAAGGTAATATTGCTCTGCCCTCAAGGAAAGAAATTTACCCAAAGCAAAGCCAGGGAATTATCCAGGGGCGGTAATTTAATACTTATCTGCGGCCATTACGAGGGGATAGATGAAAGAGTAAGGCAATATCTGGCAGATGAGGAGATTTCAATAGGAGACTATGTTCTGACCGGAGGGGAGCTGGCGGCAATGGTCCTGGTGGATAGCGTAGTCCGGCTTATCCCCGGGGTGCTGGGAGATAAAAATTCCTTGAATTTTGAGTCATTAGAAGGTAATCTATTAGAATATCCGCAGTACACCAGGCCGGCAAAATTCAGAAAGTGGCTGGTCCCGGAAGTTTTGGTTTCCGGGGACCATGATAGGATCGCTGCCTGGAGAAAACAACAGGCCTTAAAGCGGACTAAAGAGAGAAGGCCGGACCTATTCAACCTTTATAATAGAATCAGGAGGAAACGATGGATAAGATGAAACTTATTGAAGAGGCGTTTATTAAGAAAGAGATGCCCAAATTTAATGTCGGGGATACGGTGAAGGTGCTCACCAAGATCCCGGAAGGCCCGGATAAATTCCGCCTTCACCCTTTTGAAGGGGTGGTAATTGCCAAGAGCGGCACAGGGGCCAAGATCAATTTTACGGTCAGGAAGGTTTCCTTCGGCGAGGGTATTGAGCGTGTATTCCCGCTTTATTCCCCGGCTATTGAGCGCATAGAGATCATCCGCTCCGGAAAGGTCAGAAGGGCCAAGCTTTATTACTTAAGAAGCAAGGTAGGTAAACACGCCACCAAGATCGAAGACAAGGAAGAAAAAGCAAAATAGAGTGCCGCTGGAAAAACTCCGATACGAAAGAAGGCTTAAAAGCCGGGGTTATGATCTGATTATCGGCGTGGATGAGGTAGGAAGGGGGCCTCTGGCAGGGCCGGTGGTAGCGGCAGCGGTGCTTCTGAAAAGTTTCCAGTTTACCAACCGGATTGATGATTCAAAAAAGTTATCCGCCGCAAGGCGAAGGCTGGCGTTCTTTGAGATAAAAAATAAATCCCTATACGCGATAGCAGCGGTAGGCCATAAACTGATCGACCGGATCAATATCCTGCAGGCGACTAAATTGGCCATGCAAAAAGCGATCTCCGGGCTGCTTAAAGAACTAAAACCCGCTGACCTGGGCCGTGTATTTGTGATCATTGACGGCAATATGCGCTTTGAGCTGGGCATTCCTTATCAGAGCATCGTTAAAGGGGACGCTAAATCTTTAAGCATCGCGGCTTCTTCCATACTGGCTAAAGTAAACAGGGACACCCTTATGGAAAAATATCATAAGCTTTACCCGCGGTACGGTTTTAATAAGCACAAGGGCTATCCTACCCTGGAGCACCGGATGATCTTAAGAAAAATAGGCCCTTCGGCGATCCACAGAAAAAGTTTTTTAAGATGCCTGGAGAAAACTTAGATTTTGGCAAAGAGGCAGAGGCAGCGGCAGTAAGATTTTTAGAGAAGCAAGGGTATAAGCCCCTGGCGCGTAATTATAAAAGTAAATTCGGCGAAATTGACATAGTGGCCATTGATAGGGGGGTTATTTGTTTCGTAGAGGTCAAGGCCAGGCATTCGGCTTTATTCGGCTCCCCCGGCGAAGCAGTTTCGCGGCATAAGCAAAGACAAATTTCTAAAGCCGCGCTCTGCTACTTAAAAGAAAATAAACTGCTTGAGCGTTCAGCGCGTTTTGATGTGGTAACGTTATTATATGAAAAGGAGCCGCCGGAAATAACTCTGATCAAAGACGCGTTTGAGTTAAGCTATGGAATATAAAGATCAAAATTTAACCAAATACCTGGATGACCTTTCCGCCAGGCTTCCTGCTCCCGGCGGTGGTTCAGCGGCTGCGTTGAATGCGGCTATGGGTGCAAGCCTGATCAGCATGGTAGTGAACTTTACCCTGGGCAAGCCTAAATATGCCCCTTTTGAAGCGGAGTTGAAGGATATCCTGGCTAAGTCCGAGAAGTTAAGAAAAGATTTTCTGGATCTGGTGGACCTGGATGTGGTTGCCTACCAAAGCAAGGATGTCAGGAAGGCATTGGATGTGCCGCTTATGCTGGCTAGGCTCTGCGCTCAGGCAGCCAAATTATGCCCAGCGTTAATAAAAAAAGGAAATATTTATCTGATCAGCGATGTGGCGGTTGCGGCAGTCCTGTTGGAATCGGCTTTTGTTTGCGCGGCCTTTAATATAGAGATAAATTTAAAAAGTTTGGGGCAGAAGAAGCTGACCCAGGGGATCAGGAAAGAACTCAATCAGATGAATAAGATCGTCCAGAGGATACGTAAAAACACGGAGGATAGAGTTGGCAAAATTATAAAATCAGTAGGTAGTAGTTAGTAGGTAGAATGTAGGGAGAGAGGAGCAAAAGTGGCTAAATTGTTGGAAGGTAAACCAATTGCGGAAAAAATAAAGGGAGAGATTAGACAGCAGGTAATTTCCTTAAAAAATAAGCCGGTGCTGGCCAGCATTATGGTCGGAGAGAATGCCGGAGCTGCTGCCTATGTTAAGTCACAGGCCAAAACCGCCGAGAGCTTAGGCATTGAATACCGGCTTCAGACCCTGCCTCAAGATACTTCAGAGACTGTTCTTATTGATCTTATCCGTAAATTGAATTCCGACAATTCGGTTAACGGTATTATTATCCAGATGCCTCTTTCGGCAAACATAGATTACAGGAAGATCAGCCGGTTCATCAACCCCGATAAAGATATAGAAGGCATGCATCCGGCAAATATCGGTAAGCTATTGTTCGGCAAGGCAAAGCTCATCCCCTGCACCGCGGCTTCGGCAATGGAGTTGATCAATTCCAGCGGTATAGAATTGTACGGCAAAGAGGCTGTGGTCGTCGGCCACAGCGAAATAGTGGGTAAGCCCTTAGCGCTTTTGTTATTGGATAAATTTGCCACGGTCACGGTCTGCCACATCGCTACCTCAAAAGCCGGAAAATTAGAGGAGCATGTTAAGAAAGCAGAAGTTTTGGTTGTTGCTGTCGGCCGCGCCGGATTGATCAAAGGTGAGTGGGTTAAAGAGGGCGCTATTGTTATTGATGTTGGGATTAATCGCGTTGCCGATAAGATCGTGGGAGATGTGGAATTTGAAGCTGCGGAAAAACGCGCCGCCTATATCACCCCTGTTCCCGGAGGGGTAGGTCCGCTGACTGTAACGATGCTAATGCGTAATTTAGTGGAAGCCGCCAAAGCGCAGCAATGTAGTATTTAAGAAAGGAGCAAAGCATGGAGAAGGATAAGTTTCCTTTTGGTGAGGCGGTAAAATTCGGATGGCAGAAGACCAAGGAAAACTTCTGGAGCCTTATCGCGGTTACGCTGATCTGGATAGTAGTCAACAGTATGTTCAGCTATTCTGTAAAGAGTTTTGAAAAGACCATGCCTGCTTTGTCTTTTATCATCAACCTCTGCTCAACGCTGGTCAATATGCTCATGACCCTGGGAATCACCAAAATAGGGCTTAAGGTTTATGCCGGAGAGAAATTTGAAGTTTCCGAGCTTTTTGAAAGTTACCGCCTTTTCCTCAACTATCTTCTCGCTTCAATTCTTTATTTTTTGGCAGTGGCGGTGGGCTTCCTGCTGTTGATCGTTCCGGGGATCATCCTTATAATCAGGATGGGCCTTTATACCTATCTGATCGTGGATAAACAAATGGGAGCGCTTGACGCCCTTAAGGAAAGTATGAGGCTGACTAAGGGGAGCGCCTTTGACCTATTCTTATTCTGGTTCATTTTGTTAGGCGTATTATTGCTGGGCCTTTTAGCTTTAATAGTAGGGATAATTGTGGCTGTTCCTATAACGCTATTGGCCTATGTTTTTATATACCGTTACCTGGAAGCTAAGAATCAGGTAGCACAAAGCTCACCACAGGTTCCGTAAAGGCTTAAGAATTATAAATGACTTTTAAAGAAAAACTGCAGGCAGGGAAGTTTTTGGTCACTTCAGAGGTCGGCCCGGCCAAAGGCATCCAGACCGAGAAACTCCTGGAGGATGCCGAGCTTATCCGTGAGAAGGTAGACGCGATCAATGTTACGGACCTGCAGAGCTCGGTAATGCGGCTGGGTTCCCTGGCAGTAAGCTTTCTGCTTAAGCAAAAGGGATTTGAACCCATCTACCAGTTGACCTGCCGCGACCGTAACCGCCTGGCTTTGCAATCCGATTTATTATCCGCATCCGCCTTGGGGATTGAGAATGTTTTGATCCTGACCGGCGACCATCCCAGCTTAGGCGACCATCCCGAAGCAAAGCCTGTATTTGACCTGGATTCAGTCCAATTATTACAGGCGGCCAAGAGGCTGCAGGCAGGTTTTGACATGAAGGGTAATAAGCTGGAAGGGAGCTTGCCGAAATTCTGCCTGGGCGCGGTAGTTAATCCTGGATCAGACCCGCTTGAGCCGCAGATAATGAAGATGGAGAAGAAAATCGCTAGCGGCGCCGAATTCTTCCAGACCCAGGCGGTTTATGATATAAAAACTTTTGAGAATTTCCTCTCTAAGATAAAGCATATCAAGGTGCCGGTTATGGCGGGGATCGTTTTATTGAAATCCGCGGGCATGGCCCGTTACATGAATAAGAATGTGGCCGGCGTTTTTGTTCCGGACAATCTGATTAAAGAGATGGAAGAAACCAAAGATAAAACAGCCACCTCAGTTGAAATTGCCAGCCGCCTGATCAAGGAATTAAAGCCGATGTGCCGGGGGATCCATATCATGCCTATCGGATGGGACAAGGTGGTCCCGAAGGTGTTGGAAGCGAGCGGGTTTTAAGTGGCTAAATTACCTCAGATACCCGGGGCAAAGAAAAAAGGCGTTCTCCTGTTAAGCTCGGCCGATGACCTTAAGAAGCTGGATAGTTTTCTTATCAATGACACTGTCTGTATTGAAGGCCCGGCTAAAACAGCATTAATCTTGGCCAGGTCGCTCCATGAAAAATATAAGGTCAACATCAAGGTTGTAACCTCCGATAAATTTGAAGGGGATCTGCCCGAGGGCATTGAGGTGATCCCTGGCCCGATCAAGGAAATCGTAGGCGAAGGCAGGGCGGAGGCGGTTAAGCTTAAAGACGGCAAAGCGATCGGCGCCTGTTTAGTTATTTTTACGGATAAAGGAGAAGAGATGGCTGAACTACTTATACAACTTGGGACAAAAGGAACCGAGGCGGTATTAAACCTGACTAAAGAGGCGCTGAAAAAACAGATCGCCAGGGTAGGAAAGGATTCCGGCATATCTTTCCCCGAAACCAATTATTATTTTCCGCTCGCCTTTGCCCTGCTTAATATTGAAGTAAAGACCCTGGCTGATTGCGATAACGCCTTGACCCAGGCAGAGGCCTTGAGTAATAATATCCCGGCTAAAAGCGGGTTAAATATCGCTCCTTTGGGAGGTATATTGAATAAAGGGGTGGCGACTTTGATCGCCGAAGAGATACTGGCGGCTTTATCTATCGCAAATAATGAACATCCTAAAGCCGGCATAGGGTTTATACCCGATAAGATATTGCGCTCACTTGGCTTGCAGCTGGTTGACGGCAGGATCGCCGGAATCGCGGTTATCCTTGGCCCGGCAAAAGACGCCGAGAGCGCGGTTAGTTTGATCCGTAATTTCCAGTCAAAGAGCATCGTGAGCTTATTGGCCGGCAATATCAACGGAAATACCTTCGCCAAGCAGCTTGAGGAGAAAGGCATTGAGGTCGGCCTGGATAATTATATTGTCCCGCTCGGAGATGATTATCTGTCGGCGATCTACGCGGTGAATTTCGCGGCGCGGGCGCCGTTGATCTACGGAGGGTTTAAATCCGGCCAATGGGAAGGGATCGCCGAGTATATCCGCAACCGTGTGCCGGCATTTGTCCTGCTTTTAGGGCACGTTGATGAAGTGCTGGTAGCTACGGGTTTGGGGGTTTTGGCATTTGGCCTTCCGATCATTACCGATTTAGAGGTGCCTCAACTGGGAAAAATAGACACCACTTTGTTTGAAGCCCTGGTCACGGAGAAGGATTATCAAAAGCTGGCCTCAAAGTGCATATTGACCCGCGGGATAAAAGTGAAGATGGCTGAAGTGGCTGTGCCTGTGCCGTATGCGGCGGCATTTGAAGGTGAGCGGGTGCGCAAAGAACAATTGGCGGTTGAATTTGGAGGCAAGGCCAGCTCTGCCCTTGAATTCCTGATCATGAAGGAGGAGATCCTTATTGACGACGGTAAGGTAGAGTTGATCGGCCCGGATGTTGACCAGCTCCCCGCCGGATCAAAATCACTGCCTTTGGCTATTGCCGTAGATGTTTTCGGCCGCAAAATGCAAAAGGATTTTGAGCCGATCTTAGAGCGGCAGATCCACCGTTTCGTAAATTATGCCATGGGGCTTATGCATATGGGCCAGCGGGATATGGTCTGGATCAGGATCTCCAAGGATGCCTTTGCCAAGGGTTTCAGGCTTAAGCACCTGGGGGTCATTTTGCATGCCATGCTGCACCAGGAATACAGCGCCATAGTGGATAAGGTGCAGGTCAGGCTTTATACGAATCAGCCGGATGTAGAGAAGCTGATCTCCGAAGCGCAAAAGGTTTTTGACCAGCGGGATGAACGCCTGAAGGGGATGACCGATGAGAGCGTGGATACATTTTACTCCTGTTTATTATGCCAGTCCTTTGCCCCTAATCACGTCTGCGTGGTTACCCCTGAGCGTTTAGGCCTATGCGGGGCATACTCCTGGCTTGACGCGAAGGCATCTTTTGAAATTATTCCCACCGGCCCAAACCAGCCGATCACCAAGGGTAATCTCCTGGACGCAAGGCTCGGCCAATGGGATAATATCAATGAATTCGTGCGGCAGAAATCAAACAAGACCATTGAGGCGGTGAGCATGTATTCGCTGATGGAGGGCCCGCAGTCAAGTTGTGGTTGTTTTGAATGTATCGTGGCGATCATCCCCGAAGCAAACGGGGTGATGGTGGTTCACCGCGATTATTCCGGGCTTACTCCCTCGGGAATGAGCTTTACCACTTTAGCCGGCTCAGTCGGAGGAGGGGTGCAGACCCCGGGATTCCTCGGAGTCGGAAAGCTTTATATATTAAGCAAAAAATTTATCTCGGCCGAAGGCGGATTAAAAAGAGTGGTCTGGATGCCCAAGGAGTTAAAGGAATTGCTGGGGGATAAGTTGAAGAAGAGGGTAGAGGAATTGGGGATGCCGGAGCTGTTGGATAAGATCGCCGATGAATCAGTGGCAACCAGCTCCGAGGAGCTCCTGGTTTTCCTGAATAAGGTAGCTCATCCGGCATTGACCATGGGCCCGATCATCTAATTTCATATTTTACTTGACGCTTTGATTTTCGGAGTATATAATATTTTAAACTAATGGAGAATCCCTCCCTGTCTAAATCCGTAATTACTACTGCCGTAATATTATACGTTTTTTGTTCCGCCGGGATGCTTTTCGCGGGAAAAATGCCGGGGGATACTTTTTCAGAAGGCATTTCCGTCAGTATGCACAAGGAGGCCGTGGCGTACAGGAACGCGGGCCTGGAGTATCAGCGCAGCGGCAACCTGGAGATGGCGATAAGTTTATATCAGAAGGCTGTTGCCATGGACCCGGGCTACGGCATTGTTTATAATGACCTGGGGATTATTTACGAGGCCGTGGGATTATTACCGCAGGCAGAGGAAAGTTACTTAAAAGCGATCAAGATTGACCCCGGTTACTTGAGCGCTTATACAAACCTGGCCTTATTTTATGAAAACCAGCGCAAATTGGATAAGGCTGAATTTTACTGGTCCCAGAGGGCCTCACTTGGCTCTCCCGATGACCCGTGGACACAGAAGGCAGCAAGCCGGCTTAATGATATCCGCACGGTCTTGTCTAACCAGCCGGTTTCCTTTGGCCAGGAGGATGATGTGTTGGTTTTGATGAAAGATGTTTCCGGCCGGAAATCCGCGTTGAATAAAGATGATAAAGCGCTCTCCCTGGACCATTTTCGGAAAGCGAAAATGAATTTTGACAGAGGGGACCTGGCTATGGCATTCAAAGAAGCGCTGGATGCCCAGTACCTGGACCAGGATAACCGGGAGATTGAAGCGTTTATTGAGAAGATAGAATCAAGGGCTCTGTTGCGCTAGAGCGGCGTACCTCTAAAAACCTCTTTCCTTATATTGCATTCCTTAACATTATAGTTAATGGCTGACAAGAGTTTATTCCTGATTGACGCGACTGCATTCTGCTACCGGGCTTTTTACGCCTTAAGGGATTTGAGCACATCTTCGGGCCAGCCGACAAACGCGGTTTACGGGTTTTTAAATATCCTGAACAAGATATTGAAGGAGCAGAAACCCGATTACCTGGCCTGCTGTTTTGACGTATCCCGCGATACCTTCCGGGCCAAAAAATTCGCGGAGTATAAAATACAAAGGCCGCCTATGCCTGATGGTTTAAGCAGCCAGATACCGATCATTAAAGATATCATTTCCGCTTACAGGATCCCTATCTTTGAAAAAGATGGTTTTGAGGCCGACGACATTATTGCCGAGTTGGCTAGAAAAGCCGCTGTGAAAAAAATGCGCGTGACCATTGTAAGCTCCGACAAAGATATCCTGCAATTAGTGGATAAGCGTATTACCGTATTTAACCCTTATAAGGATGAGGGCGTATTTTATGATGCCTCCGGCGTCAAAGAGCGTTTTGGGGTGGAGCCGGAGAGGATAGCGGATATTATCGCCCTTGCCGGGGATGACGCGGATAATCTTCCCGGTGTTCCGGGGATCGGGGAGAAGACAGCGGCAAAGCTTATACTGGATTACGGCACCCTGGATAAAATGCTCAAGAATATATCAAAGGTAGAGCCAGAGAAGATAAGGCTGGCGATATCGGAACACGTCCAGCGCGTAAAATTAAATAAGGAATTGGTTGAACTGCGCCAGCGCCTGGGCCTGAAACTGGATTTAAAAAAAGCAGAAGTCAGGGAGCCGGATTACGCGGAGTTGGGCCGGATCTTTAAGAAGCTGGAGTTTAAGAGCCTGCTCAAGAATCTTCCCTTAGAGGAGGATAAGGCCGCTCCCGTCAAGCTGCATAGCTGTAACTTGGCTGAATTAAAAAAGCTGCTCTCTAACACTACCGAACTTACGCTTTACGGCGAACCGGCAGGCGAGCTCTTCTTCACCGTAGACAATAAATTTTTCAGCGCAAAGGATGCAGGGGGGGGCCTGGAGGCGGCAATACCGGATGCCAAAATAAAGAAGACGGGGTATGACTTAAAGAAGTTGAAACTCGCTTTTTTTAAGGAAGGCCTGATCTTAAACGGCCTGGATTTTGATGTTATGATCGCCTCCTATCTGTTAAATCCCTCGCGCTCAAGTTACGCGCTTGGCGACCTGGCCCTGGAGAACCTGGGTGAATTCCTCCGCGATGAAAATCTCGAACCCCGGGAAGGCTTAGGCTTAGTGGTCAAATTAAAGCCGGTGCTCAAGAAGGCCTTGCGGGAGAAGGAGCTGCTTAGCCTTTTTGAAGAACTTGAAATGCCTTTGGTAAGTGTATTGGCGCAAATGGAGCAGGACGGGATAAAGCTGGATTTGGGGCTGCTTAAATCCCTTGCCCGGGAGCTTGAGCGCAGGCTGATAAAATTGATCGCGGATATTTATGAGGCCAGTGGCACGCAATTCAATATCAATTCCCCCAAGCAATTAGCCGGGGTCTTGTTTGAGAAATTGCAGCTGCCGGTGATCAAGAAAACCAAGACCGGGCCCTCAACCGATGAAGAGGTGCTCAGGCGCCTGGCGGATAAACATGAACTCCCCGGCCTTTTATTGGAGTACAGGCAGCTGACTAAACTGAAGAATACCTATGTTGATGCCCTGCCCAAACTGGTGGACCCGGCAACCGGCAGGGTGCATACATCTTTTAACCAGACAGGCACAGAAACAGGAAGGCTTAGCTCAAGCAACCCTAATTTACAGAATATCCCGGTCAAGACCGATATAGGAAGAAAGATCAGGCAGGCGATTATTACCTCAAGTGAAAAAAACTGCCTGCTCTCCTGCGATTATTCCCAGATAGAGTTGAGGGTGCTGGCGCATCTTTCGGGGGACCAGATGCTGATCAAGGCATTCCACTCTAACCAGGATGTGCACCGGCTGACCGCTTCCTTGATCAACGATATCCCCGAAAGTGAGGTTGAGGAGAGCATGCGCGAGACGGCTAAGAGAGTGAATTTCGGGATCATCTACGGCCAGAGCTCTTACGGATTAGGCAGGGATTTGGGCATACCCGTGCAAGAGGCCCAAAACTTTATTGATGCTTATTTTTTGCGTTATCCGAAGGTAAAGGATTATATAGATAAGCAGATTAAAAAGGCCCAAGTTGACGGGTTTGTCACTACGCTTTTAGGCAGGAGAAGGTATATCCCGGAGATCAACAATAAGAATCTGGGGATCCGGCAGTTTGCCCAGCGCCAGGCGGTAAATACCCCCATACAGGGAACAGCCAGCGATCTGATAAAGCTGGCGATGATAAAAATATCTTCACAGATCAAGGAAAAGGGCTTCAAGGCCAAGATGATCCTGCAGATCCACGATGAGCTGGTTTTTGACCTGCCGCTCTCCGAGTTGCATGTTTTTTCCGCGATGGTTAAGGATAAAATGGAGCAGGTGATGAAGCTGGATGTCCCGATAAGGGTGGATATGAAAAAGGGGAAAAATTGGCTGGAGATGGAGGCGGTCAAATGAAGATAGCCATGATCGCTTCAGAGGTAGTGCCTTTTGCCAAGACCGGAGGCCTGGCCGATGTGGCGGGTGCTTTGCCTATTGCCCTGGAGGATCTCGGGTGCGAAGTGGTCATCATTATGCCCGGATACAAATGCGTAAAGGATATATCATATTCGGTTGTAGGCAAGAAGATAAAAGTGTACTTTGTGGAAAACGCTCTTTATTTTAACCGCGACGGCCTGTATATGGATAAGAAGGGGGATTACAAGGATAACCTGGAGAGGTTTGCCTTCTTCTGCCGCAAGAGCCTGGATCTATTAAAAGAAATAAATTTTTCCGCCGATATCCTGCATTTGCATGACTGGCAGTCAAGCCTGGTTAGCGTTTACCTGAAAAATCTTTACGCAAGGCAGCCCTTTTACAGCAGGATGAAGAGCATCCTGACTATCCACAATATCGGCTATCAGGGGCTTTTCCCGGGGGAGGATTTCCCAAAGCTTGGCCTGGACAAAAATCTTTTCAATATTTCCGGCCTTGAATTTTATAACCGGATCAACCTGCTGAAAGGCGGGATAATATTCTCGGACCTCATCAATACCGTCAGCCCTACCTACGCGTTAGAGATACAGGAGGCTAAGTTTGGCTTCGGCCTGGAAGGGTTGTTAAAGCAGCGCAAGAAGGACCTAACCGGGATATTGAACGGTCTGGATTATTCCATCTGGGATCCGGGCACAGACAAGTTTATTGCCCGGAAATTTTCTAAAAGAAATATAGAAGACAAGGCATATAACAAGGAGGAGCTTCAGAGAGTTTGCTCTTTACCTGTCGCTAACGAGATACCTGTATTAGGTATTGTTTCGCGCCTGGCCGAGCAAAAAGGTTTTGATATACTTACGGAATCCCTGCCGGAGATCTGTAAAACTGGGGCGCAGCTGGTTATCCTGGGCACCGGTAACCTGAAATACCATCAAATACTGAAGAAGGCCGCCAAGAAATACCCTAAAACGCTCTCTTTAAACTTAAAGTTTGATGATCCTCTGGCGCATAAGATCTACGCCGGCAGCGATATCTTCCTTATGCCTTCAAGTTATGAGCCCTGCGGACTGGGGCAAATAATCAGCCTGCGTTACGGGACAATACCGCTTGTTTTTAAGACTGGAGGGCTGGCGGATACTATAAACGAGGATAATGGTTTTGTTTTCTCCAGCTACACTAAGGATGAGCTGGTAAAAGCCGTTAAGAGGAGCCTCGCCGCATTCAGGGATAAGAAAAAATGGGGCTCCCTGATAAAAAACGCGATGCAGTGCGATTTTTCCTGGGAGGCCTCCGCTAAAAAATACATCCAGCTATATGAAAAAGCAAAAGAAAAATAAATTTATACTGGGGGTCACCGGCGGATTGGGGGCCGGTAAGAGCACTGTCGCCAGGTTATTTAAGACCGCTGCTTGCGAATTGATTGATGCCGACAAGCTAGGGCACCAATTGCTTTACCGGGGAGGAAGTGTTTATAAAAAGATCGTAAATTTCTTTGGCACCGGCATACTTAAAGCAAACAAAAATATTGACCGGCGAAAGCTGGCAGGGACCGTATTCCTCCATAAACCGGCATTAGAAAAACTTAATTCCATCGTGCACCCGGCGTTAAAAAAAGAAATTTTCCGGCGGATCATTAATTCCGCAAAAAGGATCATCATATTGGATGCGGCATTGATCATTGAGGCGGGCTTAAGGGGCAAGCTTGATAAATTGGTGGTGGTGACGGCTAAAAGAGGCCAGATGCTTTCCCGCTCCGGAGGTAAACTGGCCATAAATAAGAGGCAGGCAGGCTTGAGGATGAAATCTCAGATTTCGCAAAATGAGAAATCGCGTTTTGCGGATTTTATCATAGATAACAGCGGCTCAATCGCTAAAACCAGGAAACAAGTTTTAGAAATAAGGGGCCCCTTGTTCGCTAAAGCTCACAAGGGTTTCTCTAGATAAGAGATAAAAAGGAGGAATTTGTGGAAAAGTTAGATATTAAAAATCTCAAGGACATGAAGATCACCGAGTTAAACAAGTTGGCTAAGGAATTGAACGCCAACGGGACCAGCGGATTAAAAAAGCACGACCTGATTTTTAAGATCCTGCAGGCCCAGGCGGAAAAAGAGGGGTTGATGTTCGGTGAGGGGGTGCTGGAGATCCTCTCCGAGGGGTTCGGTTTCTTGAGGAGCCCGAACTATAATTACCTGCCCTGCCCGGATGATATTTATATCTCCCCTTCGCAGATCAGGAAATTTGACCTGCGCACCGGAGACACGGTCAGCGGACAGATCCGGCCGCCAAAGGAGGGGGAAAAATATTTCGCCCTGCTTAAGGTTGAAGCGGTGAATTTTGAAAACCCGGAGAATGTGAAGGAGAAGGTGCTTTTTGACAACCTCACACCCGTTTATCCGCGCCAGCCATTTAACCTGGAGACCAAGCCGGAGGAGGTATCCATGCGTATTATGAGCCTGCTTACTCCTATCGGCAAAGGCCAGCGCGGCCTGATCGTCGCCCAGCCGTACAGCGGCAAAACGGTCCTATTGCAGAAGATCGCCAATGCCATTACCAGCAATAACCCGGATGTGATCATGATCGTCCTGTTGATCGATGAGCGTCCCGAAGAGGTCACGGATATGCAGCGTAATGTTAAGGGAGAGGTCATCTCATCCACATTCGATGAGCCGCCGGAAAGGCACGTGCAGGTCGCCGAGATCGTCCTGGAAAAGGCCAAGCGTTTAGTTGAGCATAAGCGGGATGTAGTTGTCCTGCTCGACAGTATAACCCGCCTGGCGCGCGCTTATAACTCGGTTATCCCGCACAGCGGAAAGGTCCTCTCCGGAGGTATTGATTCTAACGCCCTGCAGAAGCCCAAGAGGTTCTTTGGCGCTGCCCGCGCCGTGGATGAAGGGGGAAGTTTGACCATCATTGCCACCGCCCTCGTAGATACCGGAAGCCGCATGGATGAAGTCATCTTTGAAGAGTTCAAAGGCACAGGCAACATGGAGACTCAGCTTGACCGCAACCTCTTCCAGCGCAGGATCTATCCGGCGATCGACATCAAACGCTCCAACACCCGCCATGAAGAGCTCCTGGTCAAACCGGATGTTTTGCAGAAGACCTGGATCTTAAGGAAGGTGCTCAACGAGTTGAATAACGTGGAGGCAATGGAGCTGCTTATTGAAAAGTTAGGCAAAACAAAGAATAACGAAGAGTTTTTGAACAGTATGAACCAGAAGTAATAAAGGAGAAAGTAAAATGAAAGAAAAGACCCACCCCAATTACAAAGAAAGCACGATCATCTGCGCCTGCGGGGAAACGGTGCACACCCGCTCAACCAAGCCGAGTATCCGGGTTGAGATCTGCTCAAAGTGCCACCCTTTCTTTACCGGCAAGCAAAAGCTGGTGGATTCCGCCGGCCGCGTGGACAAGTTTATGAAGAAATACGGTAAGAAATAATATGCACGAGCAGTTAGAAAAATTAGAAGCCCGCTATGAAGAGCTGGAGCAGCTTTTGGCCAGCCACGCCCCGTTACATCTCAAAAGGCCTGACCGTGGAGATGTAACGGGGCACGAGCAGATCGCCGACCGGGAGCAGTATAATAAGCTGGCTAAAGAGCTTTCTGATATTAAGCCGCTGGTTTCCTTGTTCCGCGAATATAAGGCTGTGCTTAAAGAGCTCAAAGAGCTTGAGGTAGTCCTGGCCCAAAAGCATGACAAGGATTTCCTTGAGCTTGCCCAGGATGAATCCAAGGAGTTGGCAGCCAGGTTGACAGATCTAGAGTCGCGCCTTAAGAAGCTCTTGGCAGGAGAGGATAAGGACGCCGGACGCGATGCTATCGTGGAGATCAGGCAGGGAACAGGCGGGGATGAGGCAGGGCTTTTTGCCGCTGATCTTTACCGGATGTATACAAAATATACCGCCAATAAAGGCTGGGTTATTGAGCCAATGTCTTCCAGCGTCAATGAAGCCGGAGGGATAAAAGAGATCATCTTTAGCGTAAAGGGAAAGGATGCCTTCCGCAGGCTTAAGTTTGAAAGCGGGGTGCACCGCGTGCAGCGCGTTCCTACTACCGAGGCGCAGGGCCGCATCCATACCTCAACCGCGACGGTGGCGGTGCTGGTAGAGCCGGAAGAGGTTGACCTGGACATTGAGCCCAAAGATTTAAGAATAGACACTTACCGCTCAAGCGGCCCCGGCGGCCAGCATATGCAAAAGACAGACTCGGCGGTGAGGATCACGCATATTCCCACCGGCACTGTGGTCGCCTGCCAGGATGAGCGCTCGCAGATAAAAAATAAGGCCAAGGCAATGAGGATCCTGCGCGCCCGGATCCTGGAAGATAAAATTGAAGCGGAGGCAAAAAGGCTCTCTAGCGCTCGGAAGACCCAGATCGGCACCGGAGACCGCAGTGAAAAGATCCGCACTTACAATTTTCCCGACCGCCGGGTTACCGACCACCGGATTAATTTTACCACCCACCAGTTAGAGGCGGTCTTAGAGGGCCAGATGGATGAACTATTTGATGCCTTATTAAAGGCAGAGGAAGAGAAGAGGAATGAACCCCGTTAGAAATGTTATACTGACGGGAAAGGGGGATTTCTAACGGGGTGAACGAAGCTGAATTGGTTTTAACCCATGTTTTGAACTGCGACAGGCTGTCTTTATACCTGAATAAGGACAGGGAGCTGGATAAAGATAAAAGCGCGCTGGTTTCATCTATATTAAAACGCAGGCAAACCTGCGAGCCTCTGCAGTATATTTTGGGTTCCACCGAATTTATGGGTTTAAAATTTATGGTGGACAAACGCAGCCTGATCCCCAGGCCGGAGACCGAGATATTGGTTGAGAAGGCGATAAAAATAGCCGCAAGTTTGGCTCGATCAACAGGCAAGCGGATTGAAATACTGGATATCGGGACAGGGTCAGGTTGTATCGCGGTGTCTCTGGCTAAGAATGCCAAGAATTGTAAAATAACCGCGACTGATATTTCTCCGCAGGCTCTGGAGCTTAGCCGCAAAAACGCGCAGCTACATCAGGCGCAAATTGAATTTATCCAGAGCGACTTATTCTCCTCTTTGTCCGGCAGGAGGTTTGACATGATCATCAGCAATCCTCCTTATATACCAACCCCGGAGTTGAAGGGATTAGCCAGGGAGATCTCCTTTGAGCCGGTTCTGGCTTTAGATGGAGGACAGGACGGCCTGGATTATTACCGCCGCATAGTCAGTCAGGCTCACCGGTATTTGAAAAGGAGAGGTTTTTTGATCATGGAGATCGGTTTTGGCCAGGCTGGCCAGATAGAAAATATGCTGAAAAAATCAGGAAAATTTGAGATAATAGAAATAATCAGTGATTATAATAATATAGAAAGAGTGATGGTATCATGGATAAACTGATCATTGAGGGCGGGGCGAAATTAAAAGGTGAGGTAACGGTTTCCGGGGCAAAGAACGCGGTATTGCCGATTATGGCAGCTACCCTGCTTACCGATGAGCCGTGCCTGATTAAAGGCGTGCCGAACCTGCGCGATACCAACAGTATGCTTAAATTATTACGCAGTCTGGGAAAGGCCGCGGAGTTTGATAAGGGTAAGGTCATGGTCTCTAAGGGCAGAGCGACGAATTATATCGCCGAGTATAAATTGGTTTCTACAATGCGCGCCTCATTTTGCGTTTTAGGGCCCTTGCTGGGAAAATTACGCCGGGCCAAGGTTTCCCTGCCAGGAGGATGCGTTATCGGGGCCAGGCCGGTGGACCTGCATCTTAAAGGGATCAAAGCGCTGGGTGCCGATATCAACATTGATGCCGGTTATGTGGAGGTCAAGGCAAAGAGGCTGCATGGCGCTTACCTTTATCTGGGCGGGGTTTACGGCTCCTCGGTGCTGGCTACGGATAATGTAATGATGGCGGCAGTTTTGGCGGAGGGCAAAACCGTAATTGAATCCGCGGCCTGTGAGCCGGAGGTGGCGGACCTGGTGGAATTCCTGATCAAAATGGGCGCTAAGATAAAAGGCCAGGGCACGCCGATCATTGAGATAGAAGGAGTAAAGCATTTACGCGGGGCAACCCATTCCATAATCCCGGACCGCATTGAAGCAGGGACCCTGATCTTAGCTTCGCTTATTACCGGCGGGGACATATTGATCAAGAACGTGCAAAGCCGGCACCTGGGCGCGTTGATAGATAAGCTGGATGAGGCAGGGGCGCATCTGGGACATAGCGACGGAGCTTTACGCGTAAAAGGAAACAGGAGATTAAAGGCCGTGAACATCACTACTCTTCCCTATCCCGGATTTCCCACGGATATGCAGGCGCAGATGATGAGTTTAATGTCGGTTACCCGGGGTATCAGCGTGATCACCGAGAAGATCTATCCGGACAGGTTTATGCATGTTTCCGAGCTTAACCGTATGGGAGCGCATATCCAAAGGGAGGGGCCGCATGCCATTGTTGAGGGGATAAAAAGTTTATCCGGCGCACCAGTCATGGCCAGCGACCTGCGGGCATCGGCCTGTTTAGTCCTGGCCGGCCTGGCTAGCCGCGGGAAGACCTCCATCTCCAGGATATATCATCTGGAGCGCGGTTATGAAAACATTGAGAAGAAATTGATTAACCTGGGCGCAAAAGTCTGGAGAGAAAAAGAATGATACTGATGATTGATAATTACGACTCTTTTACCTATAATCTGGTGCAGTATTTGGGGGAATTAGGCCAGGAGGTCAGGATTTTCCGCAATGACGCGATCACGATCAAGGATATCAAGAAGCTCAATCCCGCGAAGATCGTGATCTCTCCCGGGCCGGGCAGGCCGGAGGATTCCGGGATCACCTGCGAAGTTATCCGGGAATTCGCCGGGAAAATACCCATTCTGGGGGTGTGTCTGGGCCATCAGGCAATAGGATATGTTTTCGGAGGCAGGGTCGTGCGGGCAGGGAGGCTTATGCACGGCAAGACCTCTAAGATATATCATAATAAAAAAGATATTTTTAAAGGAATACCCAATCCCTTCGCGGCGACGCGCTATCACTCTCTGCTGGTTGCCAGGGAAAATTTTCCCGGCTGCCTTGAGATAACCGCGCAGACCCGCGAGAAAGAGATCATGGCCTTAAAACACAAAGTATATCCTGTTTGGGGGGTGCAGTTCCACCCTGAATCAATCCTTACCAAGAGCGGCAAACAGATACTGAATAATTTCCTCAAGTTAAAATGATCAAAGAGTTGATCCGCCAGTTGGTTGATAAGAAAGACCTGAGCGACTCCCAGATGCAGCAGGTTATGCAGGAGATCTTAAGCGGGGCGACAGATACCGCGGATATCGTGATGTTCCTGTCCGCGCTCAATGAAAAAGGCCAGACCGTTAGCGAGCTGACCGCGGCTGTAAATGTAATGCTCAAGTATGTTGAGCCGATCATAGTGGATAGGCCCAATATCCTGGATACCTGCGGCACAGGAGGGGACAGGAAAGGGACCTTTAATATTTCTACCATCAGCGCTTTGGTTGCCAGCGGAGCCGGGATTACGGTGGCCAAGCACGGCAACCGCTCGGTATCCAGTAAATGCGGCAGCGCGGATATCCTGGAGGTTCTAGGGGTCAATATCAATATGGATAAGCCAAAGATAAAAAAATGCCTTGAAGAGATCGGTATAGCTTTTTTATTCGCGCCAAACCTGCATCCGGCAATGAAGCATGTTATGCCGGCCAGAAAACAGATCGCCGGAAAGACCATTTTTAATATCCTTGGGCCGTTGATCAATCCTGCCAGGGCAACTAACCAGTTAATCGGGGTGTATTCGCGCGAATGGACTTCGCCCCTGGCCCAGGTTTTACGTAATTTAGGCTCTAAGCATGTTTTAGTGGTGCATGGCTTTGACGGCCTGGATGAAGTGACCACTACGGATAAGACATTTGTTTCCGAGGCAACAGGCGAGGCTTTAAAAGATTATGAAATAGCTCCGGAGGATTTCGGCATACCCAGGTCTAAAGCCGGTGAGCTGGCAGGAGGGGATGCGGCTGATAATGTAAAGATTGTCCGTGATATATTAGCCGGCAAGAAAGGGGCTAAACGCGATATAGTCCTCTTGAACGCCGGCTGCGCGATCTATGCCGCGGATAAAGCCGCTACCATTGCCAAAGGTATAAAGCTTGCCGAAGAATCCATTGATTCAGGCCAGGCAGCTAAAAAACTTGAGTTGTTAAAAGAATATTCAAGATGATATGGCTAAAACAGATATCTTAAAAGAGATCGTCGCCAAAAAGAGGGAAAGGCTGACCGCTGCTATGCAGCAGTTAAGTGAAGAAGCGCTGAAAGCCGCGTTGCCAGGTTTACCCGCCACTCGTCCATTTAAAGAGGCAATAGCCAAGCCGCGCCAGATAGCTCTTATTGCCGAGATCAAGCAGTCCTCCCCTTCAAAAGGAGTGATCCGCCAGGAGTTTGATCTTCAGGATATAGCCAGAAATTACCAGGAGGCAGGAGCGCAGGCAGTCTCGGTTTTAACCGAGGAGGATTTCTTTAACGGCAAGGCCTCCTATATCAATGAAGTAAAAAGTATATTTACCGGCCCGGTATTAAGAAAAGATTTTATCTTAGAGGCATACCAGGTCTATGAGTCCCGCTATTTAGGCGCTGATGCCATTTTGCTGATCGCGGATCTATTGACCAAAGATAAATTGTTAGAGTTCATGGCAATAGCTGATTCTTTGGCTATGGATTACATAGTTGAAGTGCATGATGAAAAAGAATTGAAGAAGGTGTTGAATTTAAAGGTGCCGCTGATCGGCATCAATAACCGCAATTTGCGCACCCTGGAGGTTGATTTTAAGACCACGGAAAAACTATTCACCTTAATTCCCAGAGATAAAATAGTGGTTGTGGAAAGCGGGATCAAAAATTCCCAGGATGTCCTCTTCCTGAAGATCCTGGGCGCAAGCGCGGTGTTGATCGGCACTGCCTTTATGGAGGCCCCGGAGATAAAGCAAAAAGTGGAAGAGGTAATGGGTTGGTAGGCGCTCGGGGTCCTGCCGCTGAAGTTTCCCCATTCCTGCGGGCATGTGTGTCCTCGGAACGGGGATGCCCCTCTTCAGCGTCACCCCTCGCTTACGGTTTTAATAGGTAATAAGATGGTTAGGGTTAAAATTTGCGGGATAACTAATCTTGAGGATGCCCTGGCAAGTTTTTTATACGGGGCAGATGCTATCGGGTTTGTCTTTTATAAAAAAAGCCCCCGTTATATCAGCGTGCGAAAAGCCGCCAATATTTCGGCCATCCTCCCTAAGAAGATCCTTCGGGTGGGGGTTTTCGTTGATGAAACGGCAGGGAGGGTAAAAAAAGTAGCCAGCGCCTGCCGCCTGGATCTGCTGCAGTTCCACGGGAATGAATCACCCGCCTACTGCCGGAAATTCAAAGGCTATAAGGTCATTAAGGCATTCAGGGTGGGCAAAAGAATAGATTTGGATGAAATCCGCCGGTATAAAACCTACGCCTATCTTTTTGATGCTTATTCCAAGAGCAATCCGGGAGGGACAGGAAAGAAATTTAACTGGAAATTATTGGCTCAAACAGCTAAAATGAAGCGAATTGTATTTCTCTCCGGAGGGTTAAACAGCGGGAATGTAACCAAGGCCGTAAAATTATTAAAACCTGACTGGGTGGATGCTTCAAGTCTTTTGGAATCAAGGCCGGGAAAAAAAGAGCACCGGAAGATTAAAGAATTTATAGACAAATGCAATGACTTATTTAAAAATGAAAAAAACTTTACCGGATAAAACAGGGCATTTCGGCATCTTCGGAGGAAGATTTGTCCCCGAGACGCTGATCTATGCCCTGGATGAATTAGAGAAAGAATATAGCGCAGCCTGCCGCGATAAAAAGTTTCGCAAGGAGCTTGGCGATTATCTTAGCGAATACGCGGGCCGCCCAACCCCATTATATCTTGCCAGGAGATTAAGCAAATACCTCGGATTCAGGAAAATTTATTTAAAGAGAGAGGACCTGCTGCACACCGGAGCGCATAAGATAAACAATACTTTGGGCCAGGTGCTCCTGGCTTCCAGGATGGGCAAAAAGAGGGTGATTGCCGAGACCGGGGCAGGCCAGCATGGAGTAGCCACGGCTACGGTTGCGGCATTATTCGGACTTGAGTGCGACATCTATATGGGGACCGAGGATATCAAGCGCCAGGCATTGAATGTTTTGCGCATGAAATTATTAGGGGCAAGGGTGATCCCGGTAAAAAGCGGGACCTGCACCCTGAAAGACGCTATGACCGAAGCCTTGCGCGACTGGGTCACCAATGTGCGCCATACGCATTATATTATCGGCACGGTAGCCGGCCCGCATCCGTATCCCATGATGGTGCGTGATTTCCAGGCAGTGATCGGCAAAGAGGCCAGGCAGCAGATATTAAAGAAAGAAAAAAGATTGCCGGATTACCTGGTGGCCTGCGTGGGCGGCGGAAGCAATGCCATAGGATTATTCCATCCTTTTTTCAAAGACAGATCTGTAAAAATGATCGGTGTTGAAGCAGCCGGCCTGGGATTGTCTTCGGGAAAACATTCCGCCAGCCTTGTGGCCGGGGCCCCGGGGGTCCTGCATGGATGCAAGTCAGATGTCCTGGAGGATAAATTCGGCCAGATCAAGAACGCGCATTCCATTGCCGCTGGTTTGGATTATCCCGGTGTAGGGCCGGAGCATGCTTATTATAAGCAGATCAAGCGGGCCCTTTATGTAGCTGTCAGCGACAAGGAGGCACTGGAAGGGTTTAAATTATTATCCGAAATTGAAGGGATAATCCCGGCATTAGAATCCGCGCATGCCATTGCTTATCTGAAAAAAGCAGGTAAGGCCATAAATAAGAATTCAATTATCATTCTTTGCCTCTCCGGAAGAGGGGATAAGGACCTACATGAATCGCATTGATAAAAAGTTCATCCAACTGAAGAAAAAAGGAAAACAGGCATTTATCGCTTTTATCACCGCCGGCTACCCTGACCTGGCAACCACTGCTAAACTTGTCCTGGAGCTGGAGCGTAAAGGGGTTGATATAATTGAGTTGGGGGTGCCTTTTTCCGATCCCATGGCAGACGGCCCGGTGATCCAGGCCTCCTCCGAGTATTCGCTTAAAAAAGGGACAAATTTAGTAAAGATTTTAGATCTGGTAAAGAGGCTGCGCAAAAATACCGCTTTGCCTATATGCCTTATGACTTATTATAATCCGGTTTTCTGTTTTGGGGACAGGCGTTTTGTGGATAGGGCAATAGCTTCAGGGGTGGACGGAGTGATCATTCCGGACCTGCCTCCTGAAGAGGCGGCAGGATTTATCCGTTACGCCAACAAAAAAGGACTGGCTGATATTTGTTTTCTTTCGCCGACCAGCTCAGATGAGCGCATCAAAAAAATATCCCGCATTGACAGGGGATTTATTTATTATGTTTCCTTGACCGGGGTTACCGGCGGCCGCAAGACTGTGGCATCCGACTTGAAAAAAAACCTGGTTAAGATAAAGAAGGTGACCCGTAAGCCGGTTTGTGTGGGGTTTGGTATCTCAAGCGCTGCTCAAGTCCGCCGGGTGCGCAGGATCTGCGACGGGGTGATCATCGGCAGCGCCATCGTAAAGAAGATAAGCGAAAATATCGGCCGGCGTGATCTAGTAAAAAGAGTGGGTGAATTCGTCGGAAAACTTAATGTATAAGAAAACCAGGTTAGATAACGGTTTAAGGATAATCACCAAGCGCGTCGCCGGGGTACGCTCGGTTTCTTTGGGAATATGGATCAATATCGGCGGCCGTTTTGAAGTAACCGCTCAAAAGGGGACCTCGCATTTCCTGGAGCATATGCTTTTTAAAGGAAGCGCAAAATACTCCTGCCGCTCCATCAAAGAATCCATTGAAGGGATAGGAGGCGCGCTGAACGGCTTTACTTCCGAAGAGCTTACCTGTTACTTAGTCAAGATCCCCGGCAGGTATTTATCCGGCTGCCTGGATATTTTATCCGATATGGTGCTCAATCCCTTATTAAGGCCGGTTGATGTAAAGAAAGAAAAAACGGTTATCCTTGAGGAATTGAAGATGTACAGGGACCTTCCCCAGAGCTATGTTTATGAATTGCTGGATGGGCTTCTCTGGCCGGCTCAACCCTTAGGCGCCCCGGTGATCGGGACAGTCAAGTCAGTAAAGCACATTAACCGGGATATTGCTCGTTCCTTCCAGCAGGCGCATTATACGCCCGCCAATATCGTAGTTGCCGGCGTAGGGGCATTGAACCATGACATGTTGGAAAAGAAGGTTTCTGCTATTTTCTCCGGGAGGGATTGCGGTAAGCCAAATACATTTATTCCTGTTCAGGAGGCTCAAGCCAGGCAGCAGCTTAAAATATTTCACAAGAATACCGAGCAGACGCATATGGCTTTAGGCTTTCACGCTTTGAAGCGCGACCATCCTTTAAGGCATGCCCAGGCAATGCTGCATATAATCCTGGGCGCAAATATGTCCAGCCGGCTTTTTAACGAAGTAAGGGAGAAAAGAGGACTGGCTTATGAGATCGGCACAGGGATCAAGCGCTATTCCGATACCGGCGCATTCTTAGTGCACGCGGGAATAGATAATTGTAAGGTGGGGCCATGCCTGGAATTGATCTTCAGGGAATTAAGCAGGATCAGGAATAAGCCGGTGACTAAAGATGAATTTAAGCGGGCCAAGGAATTTTACCTGGGCCAGCTCATGCTGGCTTTAGAGGATACTATGGAGTATATGCTTTGGATCGGCGAGAGCACTGCCTGCCTGGATAAAGCGTATACATTGCGGGAGGTCGTGGCCGAGGTAAACAAGGTGAGCATAGAAGATATACGCCAAGTCGCTCAACAGATATTTAAGCGCGAAAAGGTCAACCTTGCCCTGATCGGGCCGCTGGGCAAAGAGCGCAAGAGGATCTACGCGAAACTCAATCTAAAATGATGGCGCATTTGCATCTTTCCCCGATAATTTTATTAACCCTGATCCTTCTGGCCACGCTCTCTTTTTTCTTCTCGGCATCTGAAACTTCAATCATAGGTTTAAGCAAGATCCGGCTGCGCCACATGCTGCAGAAGGGGGTCAAGCACGCCCAGAGCATCCAGCGCTTGGTAGCTAAACTGGATAAATTGATCGCCGCCATCCTTATCGGTAATAATATCGTCAATATCGCCATTTCAGCGATAGTTACCAGTATATTCGTTCAGGTTTACGGATACCAGTGGGGAGTAGTTGCTTCTACTTTTGTTACTACCATGATATTGCTTATCTTCTGCGAGGTGACCCCGAAAATATTATCGTCAAAACACACGGAAAAGATGTCCCTTGCTACCGCTCCTTTAATGGAGAAGGTGATCGTAATCCTGAAACCATTAATTATATTTTTCATCGGGATCAGCAATTTTGTCCTGAAGCTCTTTGGCGTAGGCCCGGCCAAAAGGATGCCCCTGGTCACCGAAGAGGAATTGAAAACGATGATCGAGATAGGTAAAGAGGAAGGGGTTTTGAGCGAAGATGAGCGCAAGATGCTCCACCGTATATTTGAATTCGGGGATACCAAGCTTAGCGATGTCATGGTTACCAAGGATAAGATCGTCGGGGTCAATATCAACACCGGTTCCGAAGACCTGCTTAATATATTCGTGGAAGAAGGGCATGCCCGTCTTCCGGTATATGAAGGTTCGCTGGATAACATTGTCGGCATAGTTTATGCCAAAGACCTACTCTACATATTAAGGGAGAAAGGGTTATTCCTGTTGCAAGATCTGCTTCATGATGCCTGCTATGTGCCGGGCTCCATGCGGGTCAATGAGCTTTTAAAGAGATTCCAGGAGGAGAAGATCCAGATCGCCATTATCACGGATAAGGAAAAGAAAACCCTTGGCCTGGTCACTTTGGAGAACCTGCTGGAGGAGATAGTCGGGGAGATAGAAGAAAAACATTCCCACGGCAGAAGGAAGGCCTGAAGAATTGTTTGACATGAAATTTAAGCTGTGATAATATACCTAACAGTTAAAATAAATCTCCCGCCTCAAATTATTCGGCGGGATAAATTCGCGCATTGACTTACTCTCCGCCTGCGGCGGATCGTAAGTCAAGCGCTCATTTAAAGGAGGAAACAAATGGCAGAAACAGGATATTGCGTGAAATGCAAAGGCAAGAAAGACATGAAAGATGAGCAGAAGGTCACCATGAAGAACGGCCGGGCAGCTGTAAGAGGCAAATGCCCTTCCTGCGGCACAGGCATGTATAAGATCTTGGGAAAAGCAAAGTAAGTACCAGCTTTGAATAGGAGCATCCAAAATAGAATCAAAACAGTTAGCTCAAGCCATTGCCCTGGCTGCTAAATCAAAAAAAGCCGAGAAGGTAGTTATTCTTGATGTTTCAAAGGTAGCCGGTTTCTGCGATTATTTTGTTATTGCCAGCGGAAACTCCTTAAGGCAGGCCGGCGCCATCGCCAGGGGGATCCAGGAAGACCTGGAAGCTAAAGGAATAAAATCTCTCTCAAGGGTTTCTCCGGGCGACGAATCCGGCTGGATAGCTTTGGATTATGTTTCAGTAATCGCCCACGCCTTTTATAAACCTGTAAGAGAGTTTTATTCTTTAGAGAGGCTTTGGTCCGACGCCAAGAGAGTCAGGGTTTCCCGCCGCATAAATGCATAAGAATATCCAAGAAGAACTTACAGCCCTGGTCAGCGCAGCATTAGCAAAGGCCAAGCTAGACAGATTGGCTCCGGAGGAGATAATCATTGATTTTCCTACCGATAACCGCTTTGGCGATTTTACCACCAATATCGCCTTAAAGTTAGGCAAGCTGCTTCGGAGGCCGCCACGTGAGGTGGCCTCCGAGTTGATTGAAATAATCCAGCGGGAAATCCCAGAATCGGAATTAAAAGATTCGATCAGCCAGGTAAAGGTTGAGGGCGCCGGTTTCGTGAACTTTTATCTTGAGGCGGGTTATTTTTATGACCAGTTGGCTAAAATAATTGCCCAGGGTAAGGAGGCCTTAAGGCTGGATACGGGTAAAAGCAAGAAGGTCCTGATTGAATTTGTCAGCGCCAATCCTACCGGTTCTTTATCGGTTGCCCATGCCCGTCAGGCAGCGGTAGGGGATTGCCTGGCGAACATCCTGGAATTCCTGAACTTCAGCGTGCAGCGGGAGTATTACCTTAATGATGAGGGTAACCAGATAAATATTCTCGGCAGATCCGTGGAGCTGCGGCGCAGGGAGTTGGCGGGGGAGAAGGTTGAGTTTCCTGAAAACTATTACCAGGGTGATTACATATATGATATTGCCAAAGAGGCGGATAAGCAGCGGATTAAAGATGCCGCACTCGCTGATTTTGCCGCCGATTATATCTTAAAGATCATCAAGCGAGAATTATCGGATTTCGGGGTTGATTTTGATTGCTGGTATTCGCAAAAAGGACTGGCTAAAAGCGGCAAAATAGAGGAGTCCTTTGCTCAATTAAAGGAAAAAGGGTTTTTGTATGAGCAGGACGGGGCAACCTGGTTTAAGTCAACTGCTTTTGGGGATGATAAGGACAGGGTGGTAATTAAAAGCGACGGCTCCCAAACCTATTTGGCCCCGGATATCGCCTATCATCAGGATAAATATAAGCGTGGGTTTAGCTGGTTGATCAACCTTTGGGGCCCTGACCATCACGGATACATTAACCGGATCAAGGCCTCCATTGAGGCATTCGGGCATTCCCCTGAAAGCCTGTCGGTAATTATCGTGCAGCTGGCGACTATTTTCCGTAACGGCACTCCGATCCAGATGTCCACCAGGCGCGGCCAGTATATAACCCTGCGCGAGATCCTGGATGAAGTAGGGGCGGATGCTGCCAGGTTCTTCTTTTTAATGCGCCGCACATCCAGCCACCTGGATTTTGACCTTGAGGTGGCCAAGAAGCAAAGCGCCGAAAACCCGGTATACTACGTGCAGTACGCGCACGCGCGCATCTGCAGCATATTACGCAGCGCGGATATCCGGCTCAAAGAGGACTTGGACCTCTCCGTGCTGGCGGAGAAAGAGGAGCTGGATCTTATCAAGAAGATGCTTGAGTTTGAAGCAGTCCTCAATGTGTGCCTGGTCACCTGCGATCCTTATATGATCACTGTTTATCTCCAGGAGCTTTCCGAAAGTTTCCATAAGTTTTATGACCTGCACCGGGTTTTAGGCCAGGGGGATGCGCTTACCTGCGCCAGGCTTGAACTGATCAAGGGGGTAAAGATCGTTTTATCCTGCGGGTTAGAATTATTAGGCGTAAGCCAGCCGGAAAAAATGTAATGTCCACCCATAAAATCCTAAGATTAGCCACCCCGAATATCCACCTGCAAAATCAGCTCTCCAAAGAATTAGGCATATCCAAAGTCCTGGCGCAAATCCTGATCAACCGTAAAGTAAATTCACCTAGCGAAGCGGAAAAATTCCTTAAGGCCGGCATAAATGACCTGTCCAGCCCGCATTTATTTTCCGATATGGCTAAGGCGGTCAGTTTAGTCAAGAAAGCGCTGGAGAATAAAGAGAAGGTTATGGTTTACGGCGACTATGATGTGGATGGCATAACCAGCACGGTTTTAGTCAAGAACACGCTTGCCTCATTGGGTTTGGATGTCCTGCACCATATCCCGCACCGGATTAAAGAGGGTTATGGCCTGAATAAAGAGATAATTAATTTTGCCAAAGAGAACAAGGTAAAACTTATGGTTACCGCTGACTGCGGAACAGCTAACCATAAGGAGATAGAAGGCCTTAGGCAGGCAAACATAGATGTAATTGTTACCGACCACCATGAGCCGCAGGGCCTGAATCTGCCTGTTGCTTCAAGCATAATAAATCCCAAGCTTAAACATTCCGGTTATCCTTACAGGGATTTAGCCGGTGTGGGAGTGGCTTATAAATTCTGCCAGGCTGTAACCAATTCCCTGCTTAGCGAAGACCTGGATTTAGTTACTTTAGGCACTATTGCCGACAGTGTTCCTTTGAACGGGGAGAACCGGATCATTGCCAGGGAGGGTTTATCCCGCATGGGCCAGACCAAAAGGCCGGGCTTACGCGCCTTGATTGAGAATGCCGGGATTGAAAATAAGAAATTCAATTCCACCTATGTAAGTTTTATCATTGCCCCGCGCTTGAATGCCGCAGGGCGCATGAGCAATGCCGAGATATCTTTAAAGCTGCTGATGAGTGAAAACAGCGAAGAAGCCCAGGGTTTTGCCAAAGAGCTTGAGCAGTTCAACCGCCAGCGCCAGAAGGTGGAAAGCAAGATCTTAGAGGAAGCGGAGGAGATAATCAACCGAGAGATTAATTTTAAGGAGCAGAAGGTGATTGTGATCGCCAGAGAGGATTGGCACCAGGGTGTGCTGGGCATCGTCGCCTCAAAGCTTGCCGAAAGGTTTTACCGTCCGGCAATAGTTATCTCGTTAAATGAGAATTTATGCAAGGGCTCGGCGCGCTCCATTAAGAATTTCCATTTATTTGACGCGCTTGTGGATTGCAAGGAGTTGCTGGATAGCTTCGGCGGACATGCGCATGCGGCGGGGTTGTTGATCACTAAAGATAATATTGATGATTTCAGGAGGAGCATCAATAAGCTGGCGCATGACCGGTTGAAGATTGAAGACCTGCTCCCCAGTATGGATATTGATATGGAGCTTCCGCTTTCCGAGTTAAATGAAGGGATGGTCAGGGAGTTAGAATCTTTAGAGCCCTTTGGCATGGCCTGTCCCGAGCCGTTATTCTATACGCGTTCGCTTAAGTTAAAAGGCCAGGCGCAAAGTTTAAGCCGCCAGACCCTGAAGTTCTGGGTAACGGATGGGGTAACAACTTGTCAGGTTATTGGTTTCGGGATGAGCAGTTTGTTGGACAGCCTGATGCAGGCAGATTCATTTGACCTGGTTTATACGGCTAAGATTGACAGCTGGAGAGATGATGACTCGTTGATCCTTGAAGCCAAGGATATATTTTTTAAGTAGGGTTATTGATCCTTTTTGGAGCTTTTTTGAAATCGCCCTTTTTGATGCATTTGGCGCAGATGTAGACCTGCTGGGGATGGCCGTTGATTAAGATGCGCATTTTTTGCAGATTTGGCAGGAATTTGCGCATTGTCCAGCGGGCGATCTTTGAGCCGGTGCCGCCCTTGGCTTTGTATTGGCCTTTTCTGGATATCTTTTTTCCTTTAAGCTCGCCTTTTTTACATAAAACGCATTTTTTAAGCATCTTTGAACTCCTTTAAACTTTTTCTTTAAGTTTATTAAGTATACTTGAAATTCCGGTATTGTCAAGATAGAATATAAGCGTGAATATAAGCGTGTGCCAAGACTTGTTCTCGTGAGCACCGCTTGCTCGCCCCGGCGAGGCTCGCTGCGCTTCGGCAAAATTTTCGCTCTCCGCCTGCGGCGGATCCATGCCCGCTCAAATTTTGAGATGCTCCCGAGAATCAAGTCTTGTCACCCGCTATTGAAACACACAACCACCCCACTATAAGTTCCAAAAGGAGCTCGTTTTAGGATAACAGAAATAGAAAATTGGTTAAGAAATAAGAAGAAAAGAGGAATTTCGTATCTCTTTCGTATCTCTTGATTGACAGAAGCCTATAATTATGTTAATTTAATAAAATATTAGGGAGGAGATTTTGAGTGGCATAATTCAAGAAAAAACAAAGGTCGCATATCTTGGCCCAGGGGAAACCTTTAGCCATCAGGTTGTAGATGAGATATTTGGAGATTCAGCAATATATCTACCTCAAGATGATTTTCCTTCAGTCGTAAAACTTATATGCGAGGGTAAGGCTGATAAAGGCGTTATCCCATTTTTTAACCCCTACGAAGAACATATACGTGAATGCCAGGAAGAGCTATTTAAAACTGATTTAGTAGCAACAAATGTTCATAAAATTGATATTGATTTATACCTAGCAAGCAACAGAATACGCTTAGATGAGGTAAAATCAGTACGCTCTAATGAACATGTGTATAAACAATGCGATGTTTGGCTGAAGCGGTATTTACCAGAAATTAATTTTAACGGGAAAGGGAGCACCGCGGGAGCAGCCGAGGATATAAAGAAAACCCCTTATGCTGCAGCAATTTGTTCGTTTAAAGCTGCCTTAGAAAATGATCTTGATATTTTAGCAAAGAGTATACAAAATACAAAGAATTTTACCTTATTTTTTGTTATACAGAAAGCAAGTAGTATAAAAGAATGGGAAGACTATTCATTTTTTTGTTTTAAGATAAAAGATTCTAAAGAAGAAAAAATGATTTTGGATATTCTTCAGGGACATCGTTTGAGAAGTTCGCAAAAGTGGGATTTCCCTCATCCGACGGAGAAATATACTCTTTTCTTCTTAGAGTTCTTTGGATCTTACCTTGATGCAAATGTTGTTTCTTTTGTCGCAGAGGTAAAAAAATACTTTAAAGACTCTAAGCTGGTAGGCTCTTTTAAAGATAGTATTACTAAAAGAATGGTTGAGATTTAGTTTGACAAAATTGGGAAAGATGCTGTATAATTACTTATTCCTATTTAACAGATAATATGAGCAAAGACGAAAGAAAAATACCCTTTTTGAACTTAACAACCGTCCAAATTAATGAATGGGCTATGGCTTTTTGTCCTGAATTTGATGTATCTGCTTGCGGTCCTGATCGCAATGTAGTTACCAGTGATTTATTTGATATGGTCAAAAGAAACGCAAGTATACTTTTGCAAGAAGAATCAACCTCTCCGACTTTAAGAAAATGGTCGAAAGAAGTTGTTGACCATCAGGATTGTATTGAAGATTTGTTTAAAATTGCTTAGCAGCATTCATTTATCACCATATATAAACAGAAGGGTGTTTTCACTTCTGTTTTTTTATTTGCGATCTTTTAGTATGTAATATTTTTGTGCCCAAAATGTGCCCATCCAAATTGAAACATTCGGAAAATATCCAGACTAATTTTAGGGATTGACAAAAATAGGAGTGGTTATATTTTTAAGTGGCGGGTGGCTGGTCAAGACGGAGTCCTTGCCGGCCGCAGTAGGCGAGCTTAGGCAGAGGTGGCTTGAGCAGGCAGGACCCGCCGATAAAAAAAGGAGGATAAGGTAATGGCAATGGTTAATTATTCGTTTCAAAAGAACCTCAAGGAGCAGGCAAGAAAGAAGAAACAAGAGGAGAAAAGATTGGCGAAGCTGAATAAGAAGATGGCCAAGTTGAAAGAAAATCCTGAACCCATTGCAAACGGAATATAAATTGCTTGCAATCTTGGGATTGAAGTAGGATAATATGTTTAAGTTGTAAACAGAAGGAGGGGACATGGGGAAGATCAATGTAAAGGCTTTTGGGTTGGCATGCGGGGTCCTTTGGGGCTGCGGGATGTTAATTCTAGGGTTACTTGATACAGCTTCCACATGGGGTGATGAGTGGGGAAGGGTAGCCGCAAGCATTTATCTGGGCTATACTCCGACAATTTTAGGAAGTATTGTTTTAGGCATCTGGGGTTTTGTGAGCGCCGGAATATGGGGGCTCATCCTGGCTAAGCTATATAATAAGTTCTCTAAGTAACAAAGCATTGTAAGTAGTTTCACGGGGCTGGGCTTAACCGTCCAGCCCTTTTTGTTTGCTTACAATCTTGGAATTTATGATAAAATAAAAGTATATGGATAAAGTATTAGAGGGATTAAATAAGGAGCAGGTGCAGGCGGTAACGCATAAAGAGGGGCCGCTGTTGATCATTGCCGGCGCAGGCACAGGCAAGACCCGGGTGATCACTCAGCGCATTGCCTGGCTGATCAATGAGGGCTTGGCTAAGACCGATGAGATCCTGGCGCTTACCTTTACGGATAAGGCAGCCAAGGAGATGCAGGAGCGGGTGGATATCCTTATGCCTTATGGCTACACGGATATTTGGATCTCCACTTTTCATGCCTTTGGCGACCGCCTCCTGCGCGAAAATTCCCTGGTTGCCGGGTTAAATCCGGATTTTAAGGTGCTTAGCCGGCCGGAGGCAGCGGTTTTCTTCCGCGAGCACCTTTTTGAATTCCCGCTGGAATATTACCGGCCGTTGGCAGAACCTACCCGTTTTATTGAGGCGCTTATTTCATTTTTCAGCCGGGCAAAGGATGAAGATATCTCGGCCAAGGATTATTTTAAATATGCCCAGGATTTTATGATCAAGGCCAAAGCCGGGCCGAAGGATGAAGCTGCCTTAGAGCTGGCAGCGCAGCAGATGGAGGTGGCAGGCGCTTACGCCAAATACCAGGAGCTTTTGGCAAGGGAGGGGCTGGTTGATTTCGGAAACCAGTTTTATTTAAGCTTACAGCTTTTGCGCGAGCATCCTCTGGTCCTGCAGAATTACCAGAAGCAATTCAAATATATCCTGGTGGATGAATTCCAGGACACCAATTTCGCGCAGTTCCAGATAGTAAAACTTTTGGCTGGTTCGGCAAAAAATATTACCGTTGTCGCCGATGATGATCAATGTATCTATCGCTGGCGCGGCGCTGCCTACAGCAACGTGCTAAATTTTATCCAGGAATATTCTGGAGCAAAGCAGATCACCCTGATCCGGAATTACCGCTCCACCCAGGCCATCTTAGACAGCGCTTATCAGCTGATCCAGTATAATAACCCGGAGCGCTTTGAGATAAAAGCCAAGATAGATAAACACCTTATTGGCTTGACTAAAGGCGGCCGGAAACCGGAGCATTTACACTTTGATACTTATTCTACCGAAGCGGACAAGGTAAGCAAGATCATAAAAGAAAAGGTGGGCTCCGGTGAGTTCAGGTTCAGGGATTTTGCCATTCTCGTGCGCTCTAATTCCGATGCCCAGGGATTTATCCAGTCCTTAAATATGCAGAATATCCCCTGGCAATTCAGCGGCAACCAGGGTTTATACTCCAGGGAGGAGGTAAAGTTGTGCATTAATTTCCTGCGCGTGGCTGCCAATCCTTCGGATTCATTAAGCCTGTATTACCTGGCCAGTTCGGAGATCTACAAGGTTGACCTGACGGAGCTGGCATTATGCAATCATTTTTCCTGGCGCAGGAACCGCTCGCTTTATTCGGTTTTTAATGACCTGGAAAAGATCCCGGAGCTTGAGCAGGTCCAGGAAAAGACCAGGGAGAAGATAAAGCAGGTGCTCGCGGATATTGAAAAATTCCTGCGGGTTTCCCGCGACGAAACAACCGGACGGCTGCTTTACAGTTTTCTTACCGATACCGGTTATCTTAAGCGCCTGACGCATAACCCGAGCCTTGAGAAAGAGACAAAGATCCAGAATATCGCCAAATTTTTTAACCAGGTAAGCGATTTTGAACTGGTGGCCAAAGAGGACAGGGTGATCAGCTTCATACAACATCTTAACCTGCTCATTGATTCCGGGGATGATCCTCCCACAGTAGAGGCGGATTTGGAGGAGGACGCGGTAAATATTTTGACTATCCACAAAGCTAAAGGCCTGGAGTTCAGGGTGGTATTTTTAGTCAGCCTTGTGCAGGGTAAGTTTCCTGTTCCCAAGCGTTCGCAGCAGATCTCGCTTCCTGATGCCTTGATTAAGGAGATCCTTCCCAGCGGTGATTTTCATACACAGGAGGAGCGCAGGCTCTTCTATGTGGGTATGACCCGCGCCAAAGAGGAGTTGTATTTAACCAGCGCCGATGATTACGGAGGCAAGCGCTTGCGCAAGCCAAGCCAGTTTGTAGCCGAAGCCTTGGGCAAGGAAGTTGGTATGGGAGCTGAAAAGAAAAAATCCGCGGCAATTGAGAGTATCCAGCGTTTTGCAGCGGTCAAGGAAATGCCTAAGGCAGCTCCTCCGAAGATAGCCGAGGATAAGCTGATCACCTTAAGTTATTATCAGATAGATGATTATCTGACCTGCCCCTTAAAATACAAATATGTGAATATACTGCGCGTGCCGATCATGGAGCACCATACGGTTATCTACGGCCGGGCAATGCATGAGGCAGTCAGCCAGTATTTCCTGCGCAAGCTTAACGGGAAAAGCATGAAGGTAGATGAGCTCCTGGATTGCTTTGAGGCGAATTTTGACCCCCAGGGGTTTCTTGATGCCAACCACCAGGAGGAGCGTTTCCGCATCGGCAGGGAGGCCCTGGTTAGATTTTACAATGACGAAGAAAGGCGCCAATCTTCGCCTAAATCCATTGAAGAAGGCTTTTCCTTTGTTTTAGGAGAGAATAAGATAGCGGGGAGGTTTGACCGCATAGATATGGAGAAGGAAGGCGCGGTGATTATAGATTTCAAGACCTCGGAGATAAAGGCGCAAAAGGAGGCGGATAAGCGGTGCAAGGAGAGCAAGCAGCTTGCGCTTTATGCCTTGGCTTATCAGCATATATTCGGCGTAATGCCCGCGGCAGTAGAGCTGTATTTCCTGGAATCCGGGATAATCGGAAGGGCTAGGCTCGGAGATGAGGAGTTGGACAAGGTAAAAGAGGATATTGAGGTAGTTTCCGCCGGTATCCGGAGCCAGGAGTTCCCGGCTAAGCCTGAATATAAAGCCTGCACTTATTGCGCCTACAATCAAATATGCCCGTCAGCGGTAATTCGTTAGGGAGATAGATCCTTGACCGCCCGCGGTCAAGGATTAATTCGGCCAACGACTTATGTCGCTATTGCTCCATAAGTCGTGGCCTCATTAAAATTGACAAGCCGCAGTATTTGGGTTATAGTAGAGGTTTATAAATGAGAATAATCAGTTCAATATTCATATGGACAGCCAGTATTCTGCTGACTATCCTGCTTTTCTTTGTAGTTTTTGTCCTGACTATCCTGCTTTTCCCTTTTGACAAGAAAAAGAAGGTCACCCACGCGCAGTGTTTCTGGTGGTCGGACGCGGTGATCGGCCTGAATCCCTATTGGGGCCTTAAGGTCAGCGGCCTTGAGAATATAGACCATAAAAGGACCTACGTGATCATTGCCAATCATCAGAGCCTGGTGGATATCGCCGTACTTTACCAGACCAAGATGCAGTTTAAATGGGTGGCTAAGGCAAGTTTGTTTAAGGTCCCATTTATCGGCTGGTGCCTGAGTTTGATCAAGCACATCAAACTTACCCGCGGTGACTTCGCCAGCATTAAAGAGATCTATCACCAGGCCAGCTCCTGGCTGCGAAAAGATATGTCCGTGTTATTCTTTCCGGAGGGCACGCGCTCCTCCACTGACCGGATGAATGATTTTCAAAACGGGGCTTTTAAGCTGGCGATCAAAGAAAAGAAGCCGATCCTGCCTATTTGTTTAAGGGGCACGCGCGATACTATACCCAAAGGCAGCTGGATCTTTAGGTCCAGGGTATCGGCAAAGCTTATCGTACTTCCGGCAGTTGAAATAGATGGGTGTGGCCCCGGCGATTTTGCCCTGCTCAGGGATAAAGTGCGTTCCAGGATAGAAGCCGCGCTGCTTTAACGGATAATTATAGATGAAAAAAAAGTTTAAGGTTTTGTTTTTGATCTTAGCAATATTCCTGGTTCTCTTTGTGATCGCCGGGATCTTAGTCGGGGCCTACGCCCCCAAGATCGTGGAGGATCAGATCCGGCAGAACCTGAAAGTCAAAGCCAGCCTCGGCAAAATAAGTTTGAGCCTCCCCTTTACCATTACCCTGGAAAAATTAGAGATCGGCAACCTCGCCAGCATAAAGAGGGTCTCCTTTTCCCCGAACCTGATCAGCTTATTATTCGGCAAGGTGGTTATCCACGGCTTGACCATTACGGAGCCGGTGATCAACCTGGAGCAGGACGCTAACGGCAAATTAAACCTGCCGGTTCTGGAGCAAAAAGGCAAACCGCCGGCAATTTATCTGGCCAGCCTTAAGGTGCGGAATGGGAAGATAATTTTCACGGATAGAAAAGTAAGCGAGCCAGGCTATCAGCTCCTCGTAGATAAGCTCAATATCAGCGTCTCTAAAGTCCTGCTGCCGGTTACCTCACTTGCGGCGAATTTCAAGATTAGCGCCCGGCTCTCTAACCCCAGCCTCAAGCCCTTTGGCAGTATCGCTTTTTCCGGCTGGCTTGACCTTCCGGCTAAGAATATGGATGCTGAATTAGAGGTCAAGGATATGGATATAACTAATTTTTCCCCTTATTACGGTAATTTTATCTCAAATAAAAAACTTTTATCCGCCAAGCTCAACCTGCTTTCAACCTTTAAAGCCAAAAATAACGATTTGCGGATCATTACGGATTTTGACCTTTCTGATCTTGTTTACGCGCCGGAGGAAGATGAGTTGGCGCCTCCTGACTTGATGAAAAACACCCTGGACCTGTTCACCGATAAGAACGGCAATTTGCGGCTGAAGTTTGATATAGATACCAAGCTGGATAATCCGGCTTTAAGCCCGGATAAGTTAAAGAAAATAATCTTAAAGGCGGCGATGGGGAACTTAAGCAGCCAGTCCCCGGATGAGCTAGTGGACAAGGTAACCAATATAATAGATAAATACAAGGATTTCGGGAAAGAGTTAAAGGAGATATTCGGAAAATAGAGGTAGAAGAATGGAGCAGGTAAAAACAAAATCTTTAAAAAACATTGAAGAAAAAATGGAGGGCCTGGATACGGGTTCTTTGCGCTATCATATCCTGGAGAGCGCCAAAAATTTTAAGAGCTCCTGGATAGAGCTGGGCAGGTCGCTTTATTCGGTATGGAAAGATAAAATGTATAAGGAGTGGGGATATGTAAATTTTGATATTTATGTCAGCCGCGAGATAGGCATACGTAAGCTCACGGCGATGAAGCTGCTTAAGTCATACTATTTCCTGGAAAAAGAGGAGCCGCAGTATTTGAAAGCGGATTACGCCGACGCAGCTTCAGCCAGCCAGATCCCCGGTTATGAGTCGGTTGATATCCTGCGCCGGGCGAAAAACAAAAAAGTACTGGATGAGGATGATTATAATAACCTGAAAAAAGAAATATTTGAAAAGGGCAGGGACAGCCAGGAGTTAAGGAAGAATCTGGGGGCGATCATCCGGCAGAGGCAGGAGCTGGAGCCGCAGGAGCTGCAGGAAAAGAGAAAGCTGGCTGTTTTGAGAAGATTGCTTGGCCAGCTGCGCATGCTTAAACAGGAGGTTGAGCTTTTAAAAATGCTTCCTATGCCGTTAATTAAAGAGCTGGATGTTTTGATCAAAAAGATTGATTCGGGGATGCTTGCCGCTGCGGCAGGCAGGGAGAGGTAGTTTTATGGCAGCTGTTGATAAGGAGAAAACCGGCCTGGAAAAAAAGATGGCGGCTTTAGGGGTGCGCGAAGAGGATATCGTGGAGAGTTTTATCCGCTCAAGCGGCCCCGGAGGCCAGAATGTCAATAAGACCTCTACCTGTGTGTATCTTAAGCATCTGCCTACGGGCCTTGAGGTAAAATGCCAGCGCCAGCGTTCCCAGATGCTTAACCGCAACCTGGCCAGGCATATCCTTTTAAGCAAGATTGAAAACAGCATCCGGCAGAATATTTTGAGAAAGCAGTCGCTTAAAGCAAAGGTCATGCGCCGGAACCGTAAAAAGCCAAAAGGCCTCAAACTAAGGATACTTGAGCAGAAGCGCCGGCATTCGGTTAAGAAATCCGGCCGCAAAAAGCTCTCGCTGCAGCCCGATGACATTTTATAACATTGATATTTCGCTCTCGGGATATTGTACGCGTGCGAAATTTTTCGCCGTGTGCTACGGTTTACGGCTTGCTCCGGCAGCGCAAGGCTCCTTACGCATAATGAATTGCCTGCACTCGCCGTAAAGCACACAGCTGCCGAAAAATTTCTAATGCACGCTTAACAATATCCCTCGGCAAAATATCAATAGCTAGGGGTTACATTCGTGGACAAAGTAGAATAATTTTAGCGGGTGGCTTGGCTCTAAGCAGTACTTCTAGAGAGGATTTACAGCGGGAGGCTTGCCTGTGATTGAGCGGGGCGTGCGCAGTCCGAGCGGGCAGGGTTGCCCGCTAAAAACATAAGGCAGAGCGAGGACGAGCATCGAGTGCAGTGTGCCACGCCGGGGCACACAAACGTCCCCGCGAAAACACAGGCAAGCCAGGACCCGCGATAAACAAGACAAGGCAGCCGCTGAGATTTAGGGTTGCATAATCGTTTTCTTGTGGTAAAATACAGGGAATAAAAAAGATAATTGACTTGCCGGGTTAATTATCGTATAATCTTACAAATACGAAAAGGAGGAGAAATTGGTTTTGGTGAAAGAAAAGAAAGCAAAATTAATTGACGACTTCAAGGTGCATTCCCGGGACACCGGATCCGCCGAGGTCCAGATAGCGATCCTGACCGAGAGGATCAATGGTTTAGGGGAGCACTTTAAATCACATAAAAAGGATCTCCATTCCCGCCGCGGGCTGCTTTTGATGGTAGGAAGGCGCCGCAGACTCCTCAAATATCTCAAGGATAAAGATATGAAGAAGTATGAAGAGATCCTGGGAAAACTTAGTTTGAGAAAGTAAATCCCTTTTATTGATAACTCAGTAGGTTTCATCCATAAAGAAAAGAGAGAGTCATATAATGCAAAATAAAAGCTTGAAAATCAAATTTGGCAAGAATGACCTTATCCTGGAGACCGGCAGAATAGCCAAGCAGGCTAATGGCTCGGTCACGGTTACTTACGGCGGGACAGTCGTCCTGGTTACCGCCTGCATGTCCCGTGAGCTAAGGGAGGGCCAGGATTTCTTCCCTCTGACTGTAGAATACCAGGAGAAAACCTACGCCGCCGGCAGGATTCCCGGAGGCTTCTTTAAACGGGAGGGCAGGCCCTCGGAAAGCGAGATCTTAACCTCACGTCTTATTGACCGTCCCATCCGTCCTTTATTCCCCGAAGGCCTATTAAATGAGGTCCAGGTAATGGCGATTGTGCTCTCAAGCGACGGGGAGAATGACCCGGATATCCTGGCGCTCTCCGGGGCAAGCGTTGCCTTGTCTATTTCAAATATTCCTTTTAATGGGCCGCTGGCTGCTTGCAGGGTAGCCCGGGTAAACAACGAATTTGTTTTGAATCCTACTTATGCCGAGCTTGAAAGCTCGGATCTGGAAGTAATAGTGACCGGGAACGCAAGCGGTGTTGTAATGCTTGAGTCAAGGGCAAATGAGGTTTCCGAAGATATATATTTTGAGGCGGTAAAATTCGGCATGGATAGTTTAAAGCCCATACTCAGCATACAGGAGGAATTCTGCCGTCTTTACGGCCAGGCCAAGGCAAAGGTTGAGCTTAAGCTGGTTGCTCCGGATCTAATACAGAAGATAGAATCACTCTCCAAAGAGAAATTGAATGAAGTATATAAATTGAGCACGAAAGAAGGGCGCGAAGAAGAGATAGATCTATTGATCAAGGAGCTGGAGACGCAGTTGACCGGAGAGGGTTTTCTGGCAGCTGATATCCAGGCAGGGCTTCATGAAATAGAGAAGAAGCAGGTGCGCAGAATGGTCATTGAAGAGAATAAGCGCATAGACGGACGCTCTTTTAAGGAGATCCGTCCGATTACTTGCGAAGTATCCGTGCTTCCGCGCACCCACGGTTCAGGACTTTTTACCCGCGGCCAGACCCAGAGTTTGGCTATCACTACCTTAGGCACGGGCGAGGATGAGCAGTTGATTGAGGCATTGGAGGGGGAGAGAAAAAAATCATTTATGCTGCATTATAATTTCCCCTCTTTTAGCGTAGGCGAGACAAAGCCTGTGCGCGGCCCGGGCAGGCGCGAGATCGGCCACGGAGCTTTGGCAGAGAAGGCCTTGCTTGCGGTCATGCCCTCAAAAGAAAAATTTCCTTATACTGTAAGAGTGGTTTCCGAGATATTGGAATCCAACGGCTCCAGCAGCATGGCTTCGGTATGTGCTGCGGCCTTATCATTAATGGATGCCGGTGTGCCGATCAAAGAGGCTGTAGGCGGAGTTGCCTTGGGCCTGGTTAAAGAGGGGAAGAAAGAGGTTATCTTAACCGATATAGCCGGGTTAGAGGATCATTTTGGAGATATGGACTTTAAGGTTGCCGGCACGCGGCAAGGGGTTACTGCCGTGCAGCTGGACCTAAAGATCAACGGGATATCCCTGGAGCTATTAAAGAAGTGCCTTGAGCAATCCAAAGAAGCAAGGTTATTTATTTTAGATAAGATAAGTTCTGCATTAAGTGCCCCGCGCCAGGAGCTTTCCAGTTTTGCCCCGCGCATAGACGTGGTCAAGATCAATACCGAGAAGATCGGAGAGCTGATCGGCCCGGGAGGCAAAAATATCAAGGCGATCATTGCCGCTACCGGCGCCAGTATTGATATCAATGATGACGGAACGGTTTTAGTCGGCTCTACCGACGCCGCCAAGTCGGAGGCGGCGATCAAGATGATCAAGGCGATCGCCGAGGATGTTGAGGTTGGCCGGATCTATTCGGGCAAGGTAAAGCGGATCATGCCGTTCGGGGTGTTTGTAGAGATCGCCCCGCGCAAAGAAGGCCTGGTGCATGTTTCGGAGCTGTCGGCGACATTCGTGAAGAAGGTTGATGATGTCGTTAAGGTCGGTGACGAGTTTAAAGTCAAGGTCATCGGCATAGATGAGCTGGGCAGGATCAATTTAAGCAAGAAGCAGGCGGAGCAAAGCTCTTAGTAGAAGTGAGAGAAAGAAGATTAAATGAGGTTAAAGGCGTTATTTTAATAGCAGCAGGGCTGATGGTCTTAGCCAGCCTTGTTCGTTTTGACCGCCTTGACCTTGTGTTTTATACCTCTTATCCCAATTTCCCCCCCAAAAATTTATTAGGTATCTTTGGCAGCCATCTGGCAAACGTGATCGTATTTCTATTCGGGGCTATCTCCAGTTTTGTCATTCCGGTTTTGGTTATTATGCTGGGGATAAAATATTTCCGCCAGGATAAGCCCTACTTAAGCATCCCCCGCCTCCTGGGTATGTTCGTGCTCCTGGTTTCCATAAGCTCGCTTATCGGCATGTTCAATTTAAGCAATGCCCCTTTAAGGTTCCAGACCGCGGGTTTCCTGGGAGCGCTTACCTCTAATTTCATAACCACGTATTTCAGCCGCTTAGGCGGTTTCATTATTTTTATCACCTTTATCATCCTTTCGCTTGCCCTAGTAACCGAGATACTTATTTCATCACTCTTCCTGAAAACATTTGAGAGGTCAAAATCAATTTTTTCCGGGCTATTTAATTTTTCCAACAGGGGCAAGGCAGTGCAGGTGCGGGTTAAACAACCCGCCGCCATCAAGGATAACCTTGTCTCTGCTTCTAATTCTTCTAAGCCAAAAATATTTATGCCTGAGGCGGCACAGCCGCGGCCCAAGATATGGATCAAGAATAAGCCGCAAGGCAATGGTTTGGCTTCCGATAGCCAAAGCCATAAGCCACAGTCAGAGCAGGTAAAGGTTAAGCCCCAGGAGTTGAAGATCGGGGATTATCATCTTCCTTCCGTTGATCTATTGGACCAGCCGCCTGAACCGGATACCAGGCAAATGAAGGAGGACCTTGAGGCAAGCGCCCGGATATTGGAAGAGACATTGGAGGATTTTGGGATAGAGGCCAAGGTCACGGATATTATCCGCGGCCCGGTGATCACGCGTTATGAACTTGAGCCTGCCCCGGGAGTAAAGATCAACCGCATAGAGGCATTAAGCGATGATATTGCCCTGGCGATCAAGGCCCAGTCAGTGAGAATTATCGCCCCTATTCCCGGCAAGGGAAGGGTAGGGGTGGAGGTACCTAATTTGCATAGCAGCCTTGTCTGTATCAAGGATCTGCTTACCTCAACCGAATATCATAAGCATAAATCACCTTTGACTCTGGCTCTGGGTAAGGATATCACCGGCAGGTCCGTATTCGGTAACCTGGATGATATGCCGCATCTTTTGATCGCCGGCACCACCGGCTCGGGAAAAACCGTATGCGTGAATACCTGCATCCTTTCCTTGCTTTTCAGAGAGTCTCCCAATGATCTTAAATTCCTGATGATTGATCCGAAGATGGTTGAGCTTATGCCTTTTAACGGCCTGCCGCATCTTTTATGCCCGGTGGTTACCGATGCCAAGAAGGCGGCGGTGGCGCTTAACTGGGTGGTTGGCCAGATGGAGGAGCGTTACCAGCTCTTAGCTAAAGAGGGGGCCAGGAACATTGAAGCTTATAATGAAAAACAGGAGAAGCTCCCGTATATTATAGTTGTCGTGGATGAATTTGCCGATCTGATGAGCGTGGCGCGCGATCAGATTGAGAACGCGATCACCCGCCTGGCGCAGCTCTCGCGCGCTGTGGGCATACATTTGATTTTAGCCACCCAACGGCCAAGCGTTGATGTAATTACCGGGGTGATCAAGGCTAACCTTCCGGCGCGGGTATCTTTTAAGGTCGCCTCCAAAGTTGACTCGCGCACAGTCCTGGATATGAACGGAGCGGAGACTTTGTTAGGTAAAGGGGATATGTTATTCTTACAGCCGGGCAAAGAAGATTTGATCCGTATCCAGGGCGCCCTGGTTACGGATGCGGAGATAGAGAGAGTGGTAGAATTTATTAAGGCACAAGGTGAACCGGTTTATGATGATGAGATCCTTAAAGAGCAGCGGAAGAATAGCTTATCCAACGGGGAAAAAGACGAAGCTTACGATGAGGCGGTGCGGGTGATCATGGAGAGCAACCAGGCATCGGTCTCCATATTGCAGAGGCGTATGCGCTTGGGTTACACGCGCGCCGCGCGCATCATTGATACCATGGAGATGGAGGGATTAGTCGGGCCCTTTGAAGGAAGCAAGCCGCGCAGAATACTGGTTGACCGGGAGGCCTGGCTTAGGGATTTGACCGGGGGTAAGGGAGTAGAAAAAATATGAACTTAGAAACAGCAGGCGCCAGGCTAAAAAAGATCCGCCAGGAGAGAGGCCTTTCCTTAGAGGATATCCAGAAGAAGACTAAGATCCATTTTAATGTGCTGCGGGCGATAGAGGGGGATAGTATTTCGGACCTAAGCCCTGTTTATCTTAAAAGTTTTATCAAGATCTATTGTAATTACCTGGGCCTTGACCCGAAAGAGTTCACCGGTGAAACCAGCCAACAGCATAGGCCGGTATTAAATGCCACCATCGGCAGGGATATAGGAGAGCGCGTTGAAAAAAGGTCTTCATTTATGCAGGATGCCTCGCTTAAGCTTGGAGCGATGAGGCCTACGCCTGTCTTTAAGAAAATAATTATATTTACGGTATTAGTACTGATCTTTATCTTTCTGGCCTTTAACCTGGTCAGGTTTATTTCCTCCAGGTTCAAGAGGCAGCCGGCAAGGTCCCGGGTTTTCATTCCCGCGGCAGCCGCGTCAAAGATCGCCAAGGCCAAACCAGCCAAGTCCATAAAGAAGGAGATACCTCAGGGTTTTATGCTGGGTCTGTTTGCCCGCCATAAATCCTGGGTTTCCGTAAAGGTGGACGGTAGGGTAGTTTTTCACGGGGTCCTGGCGGCAGGCAGGTCTGAAAGCTGGTCTGCCAAAGAAAAGATAGAGCTCTCCCTGGGCGACGCGGGCGCAGTAGAGATGCAAGTCAATGATCAGCGCTTTGCCAATCTTGGCAGGCGCGGCCAGCCTCTTAAGAATATCATGATCAATAAAGAAGGCCTGAAGATCTCCCGATGAAGCAAAAACTGGGAATCATAACTCTGGGATGCCCGAGAAATCTGGTGGATGCCGAGAACCTCCTTGGCCGCCTTGATTCCAAGGGTTATACTATCACCGAAGATATCGCCTCTGCCGATATCGCCCTGGTAAATACCTGCGCTTTTATTGAGGATGCCAGGCGAGAGTCGGTTGACGCTATCCTGGATCTAATAGAGCTGAAGAAACAGGGGAAGCTTAAAAAGATCATTGTTCACGGGTGCCTGGCGCAGCGTTATAAAGACCGGCTGCGCAAAGAGCTGCCGGAGATAGACGCCTTTGTGGGAACGCTAGGGCTTAACCACCAACAGAGAAGGTTTGCTTTAACCCCCGGGCATTACGCCTACTTAAAAATATGCGAGGGCTGCGTAAATAACTGCAGCTATTGCGTGATCCCCGGGATCAAGGGCAGGTTGGAGAGCCTTGATGAGGAAATGATCATCCGCAAGGTCAGGGATTTTAACCGGCAGGGCCTCTCGGAGCTGAATATCATCGGCCAGGATATCACAGGTTATGGCATGGATTTGGAAGGCAAAAGCTACTTGAGCGGTTTATTAAAGAAGATAGTGGATAATTCCCCTGATATCGGCTGGCTGCGTCTTTTGTATTTGAACCCCGAACGCGTTACTGACGAGCTGCTGGGGTTGATAAGAGACCAGAAGCGTATATGTAAATACATTGATCTGCCCATACAGCATATCAATGACCGCATCCTGCATCTTATGAAGCGCAAGATCACCGGAAAGGAAATTATCGCCTTAATCAAGAAGATCAGAAAAACTATCCCCGGTGTAGCCTTACGTACCTCACTTATCGTCGGCTTCCCTTCGGAAACGGAAGATGAGTTCCAGGAGTTGTTGAGTTTTGTCAAAGAGGCCAGGTTTGAAAGGCTGGGTGTGTTTGTTTATTCCCGGGAGCAGGGCACCCCGGCGTACAATTTCAAGGGACAGGTTTCTGCAAAGAAAAAGCAGGAGCGTTTTGATATAATTATGTCGGAGCAGCGCAAAATTTCCGCTTTGGTTAATGACAGGTTCCTGGGAAAGAGCATACCTGTGCTTATTGAGGAAAAAGAGGGCCGGGCATATATCGGCCGCAGCGAATATGACGCGCCGGAGGTTGACGGCATAGTTTATGTCAATTCAGATAAGCCGCTAAAGGCGGGAGAATTGGTAAAGGTAAAAATTACGGATACCTTGGAATACGATCTAGTGGGGGAGGTAAGATTATGAATTTAGCCAACCGCCTGACCTTGTCGCGGATTTTATTGACCTTTGTGTTTATGTTTTTTCTATTCTGCCAGGGGCTCTGGGCCAAGGCAGCCAGCCTCATCGTTTTTACCCTGGCGGCTTTATCCGACCTGTTTGACGGACTGATCGCCCAGCGCTGGAATATGGTTACGGACTTCGGCAGGCTTATGGACCCTATCGCCGATAAGATCCTGGTCCTGGCTGCCTTCGCGGCATTTGTGCAGATGCAGCTGATTGATGCCTGGATGTTCGTGATCATTGTCTCAAGGGAAATATTGATTACCTCTTTGCGCCTCTTTGCCTTAAATAAAGGTAAGGTGCTTTCCGCGGCCCGCGCGGGAAAGCATAAGACAGTTTCGCAGATGGCGGTAATATTTGCTATCCTGGGTTTTATCCTGCTTAAGGAGATCGTGCTTAAGTATTCAACCTGGAATCCTGCCTGGGAGAAGATCTTCCGCCAGGGGATATTTTTCCTTATGCTGGTTACCCTGGCATTGAGCCTTTATTCCGGCTTATCATACCTTTGGGAGAACCGCAAGATAATCGCCCGCTTATGAAATTTACCTCCCTCGGCAGTCTTTTAATTAAGGCAACCGGCTCGTTTTTCTTTATCGGGTATCTTCCTTTGATACCGGGAACTTTCGGCAGCCTGGCAGGGGTGGGATTATTTTATCTGCTTAACACCGGTAATCCCGGGGCCTATTTTTTGCTAACCCTCTGCGTGATCGCCCTGGGATTGTTCTCCTGCGGCAGGATGGAGAGGTTGTTAGGCAAAAAGGACCCCGGCTGCATTGTGATAGATGAAGTGGCGGGTATGCTGGTCAGCCTTAGTTTTATGCCCCTTGACCTGAGAATAGTTTTCCTGGGTTTTCTTATCTTCCGTATCCTGGATACGCTTAAACCTTATCCTGCCGGAAGGCTGCAGCATTTGCACGGTTCTGTAGGTGTAATGGCAGATGATCTGATCGCGGGTATTTATACTAATATCGTGCTTCAGGTGATCCTGAAGTTAGCTTTTTCTAAGACGGTATAAGCCGCGCCGCCTCTCCCAAGCACGCTTTCAAATAAAGTAATCCCTCCGGAATTAAACTCCAAATTCGCGTCAAGCAGCTCGTTTTTCGCTTTCTTAAGTTCCGTCTCGAGATCCGTTGGATTAAGAGGGTTTTTTACGCGGGCGATAGTGATATGGCTGGAAAATTCCCGTTTTTCTTTTGCTATCCCAATAGCAGCGAGTTTTGTTTTCAGTGAACCGGCGAGATGTTTGACTAAGCTATCCTGGCTGATGCCTATCCAGATGATGCGCGCCTGCCGCAGGCCGGGGAAAACCCCCAGGTCGTCCAATTTGATCTTAAAAGAAATGGTCTGCCGGCTTACTTCAGCGATAATGCGCTTGATTTCTTCAAGTTGGCGGGGTGAAATATCCCCGAGGAATTTCAAGGTAAGGTGCAGGTTTTGCGGTTTTACCCAGCTGGCCTTTGCCAGCCCTGGCTTTAATTCATCCTGGATTTTAGAGAGGGTATCTTTGATAGTTGCCGGAAGCTCTATGGCGATAAATGCGCGCATAATAAACGCAATGCTTCTTGAGTGGCTTTTTTACGGATATCCTGCCTGCTTCCGTGGAAATGAAATTCCCGGCAGATATTTTTATTCTCAGCATCCAGGCAGATAAAGACCAGGCCAACGGGTTTTTTTGGACTTGCGCCTGCCGGCCCGGCAAGCCCGGTTATGCTTATGCCTAAATCCGCTTTTACCTTTTTGCGGATATTTCGGGCCATTGCTTCGGTAACCTGTTTTGAGACGGCTCCGTATTCAGAGATCAGTTTTTTGGGGACTCCCAATATTTCTACCTTGGATTTGTTACTGTAGGCAACCACGCCCAGGATGAAGAAACGGGAGGCCCCGGGGTAGCGGATAAGTTCGCTGGCCAAAAGGCCTGCGCTGCAGGATTCGGCTATGGCGATCGTCTTGCCGCGTTTGATCAGTTTATCATGAGCCAGTTTGGAAATCCCGTTCAACATGCCTATATTATAGCTTTTTTTAATTGTATTGACAAGCCCCTCTTTTATGTTATACTATCATTAATTAATTTTCGGGGCAGGTGCAAATCCTGACCGGCAGTAAAGCCTGCGAGCTTTTCTGTTCATACAGAAGGGCAGATCTGGTGAGATTCCAGGGCCGATGGTAAAGTCCAGATGGAAGAAAATTAAAATCATTACGCCCGAAGATTGTCTTTCGGGTTTTTTTATTGAGGCCACAACTTATGGAGCGGATAGCGAACATAAGTTGTATGGCCGAAATAATCCCGCGAATGCGAATAAATTTTAGAGCGCTTAAGAGCGGGATATGGGAGATAGAATCATGTTAAACTCAATTCCGGAAATTCTGGAGGAGCTGAAAAAAGGGAAAATGGTCATCGTAGTTGACGATGAGGAGAGGGAGAATGAGGGGGACCTGGTAATGGCCGCCTCATTCGCCAGGCCCGCCGATATAAATTTCATGGCGAAATTCGGTCGCGGACTTATTTGCGTGCCCATGGAAGAGGAGAGGCTGCGTTTTTTGGAGCTTGACCCTATGCTCAAGAATACCCTGCAGGCAAACCAGGAGGACCCTTTTAAGACCGCCTGGATGATCTCCGTTGACGCCGCAAGCGGGGTGACTACAGGGATCTCCGCCCATGATCGGGCAAGGACCATTGAAGTTTTAATCAATCCGCAAACTAAGCCCGAGGACCTGGCACGGCCTGGGCATGTTTTTCCTTTGCGCGGCAGGACAGGAGGCGTGTTGGTGCGGGCCGGCCACACCGAAGCAAGCTTAGACCTTATGCGTATGAGCGGTCTTTATCCGGCGGGGGTGATCTGCGAGATCATGAATGATGACGGATCTATGGCCCGCATGGAGCAGCTCCTGGAGTTTAGCCGTAGGCACTCTCTAAAGATCTGCTCCATTGCCAGTCTAATTTCCTTCCGCCGAAAATCGGAAAAGCTGGTTGAGGAGATCGTCTGGACCAAGCTGCCTACAAAATTCGGGGAGTTTAAATTGATAGTCTACCGGGATAAGACCAATAACCAGACGCACATTGCCCTGACTATGGGCTCCTGGAAGGATGAGGCGGTTTTAGTGCGCGTGCATTCGGAGTGCCTGACCGGCGATGTATTTGGATCACTGCGCTGCGATTGCGGCCGGCAGTTGGAGAAGGCCATGCAGATCATATCTACGGAGAAAAAAGGGGTTATCCTTTATATGAACCAGGAGGGAAGGGGGATCGGCCTGGTTGAAAAACTACGCGCCTATAAGCTTCAGGATAAAGGGATGGATACGGTGGAGGCAAATGAGGCCCTTGGGCATAAAGTAGACCTGCGCGATTACGGTATCGGGGCCCAGATGCTTGTGGACCTGGGGGTCAAGCGGATAAGGCTCCTAACCAATAATCCGCGCAAGATCGTCGGCCTGGAAGGTTATGGCCTGGAGGTTTCGGAGCGGCTGCCTTTGGAGATCACCCCTAACGCCGAGAATTATAGATATCTCAAAACAAAAAAAGAAAAAATGGGGCATCATATAAATATTTAAAAAAGGAGGGAACATGCATAAGGTGATTGAGGGTAATCTGTTGGCCAAAGGTAAATCTTTTGGCTTGGTGGCTTCGCGGTTCAACGATTTTATGACTAAGGAGCTGGTAAACGGCTGCGTAGATACTTTAATAAGGCACGGCGCCGATGATAAAGAAATCACGGTGGCCTGGGTGCCCGGGGCGTTTGAGCTTCCCTTAGCCGCGCAGAAAATGGCTAAATCAAAATCTTATGACGCCGTGATTTGTTTAGGCACGATTATCCGGGGAGCAACCCCGCATTTTGATTATATCGCTTCCGAGGCAGCCAAAGGAGTAGCCAAGGTTTCCCTGGATAGCGGGGTTCCGGTTGTTTTCGGCATAATTACCGCTGACAGCATTGAGCAGGCAGTTGAGCGTTCAGGTTCCAAGGACGGGAATAAAGGTAGGGATGCTGCTCTTTCCGCCATTGAAATGGCCAATTTAGTTAACCAGTTGAAATAATAACCTATTCCCGCCTCATACATATGCTAAAGTTATGTTACGACAATTTTGGCATATTCGGCGGGATTTCGCTAAACAAAAACTTAAGGTGCTCAAATGCGTAAACGTTCTAAAGCGCGAGAATATGTGTTGCAGATGCTCTATCAGATTGATATTACCGGCGCTAACTGCGAGGATGTCCTGAAGAATTTCTGGGAGTCCAGGGAAGAGGAGGATATTCCCGCCGACTTGAAGGATTTTTCATCCGGATTGCTCCAGGGCGCAGTCCTGCATATGCGGGAGATAGACACTAAGATCAGCAGGTACGCTGCAAATTGGCAGCTTGAGCGCATGGCATTCGTGGACCGCAATATTATGCGCTTGGGTTGTTTTGAGCTTTCTTTTCGCGAGGATATCCCGCCGAAAGTAGCGATCAACGAGGCAGTTGAGCTGGCCAAGAAATATTCGGGCTCCGAGTCCGGCAAGTTTGTCAATGCCATACTGGATAAAATAAAAATCGAGAAGGAAAAGTGAAATACGCCGACCTCCACGCGCATACCTCCGAGAGTGACGGAACATACACGCCCGTTCAGCTGGTTAAAGAGGCGCTCAAGCGTTCCTTATCGGCGGTTGCCATAGTTGACCATGATACCGTAAACGCTATTCCCTTGGCTTTAAAAGCGGCTGAAGAAACCAGCTTAGAAGTGGTCCCCGGCATTGAATTGACCAGCCAGTATGAAAACCAGGAGATCCACATACTTGGGTATTTTCTGGATTATCAGGACAAGGGGCTGTTGGATAAGCTTAAACCGGTGCGCCAGGCCCGCATCCGCCGGGTCCATGAGATGATAAAAAATTTAAAAGGGCTGGGTATAGAGCTTGAGCCGCAGACGGTCTTTGATATTTCCGGCTCCGGCACCGTAGGCAGGATGCATATTGCCCGGGCATTGGTCAAGGATGGATGGGTCAGCTCAACGGCTGAGGCATTCCGTAAATATATAGGAGATCAATCCCCGGCTTATGTGTTAGGTTTCCGTTTTTCTCCGGAGGAGGCCATAAAGATAATCAGGAATGCCGGAGGGGTGGCTGTCCTGGCGCACCCTTATATATTGCGTAATGATGAATGGATCGGGGAGTTCGCGGCAAGTGGTTTGCAGGGCCTGGAGGCCTATTACCCCGAGCATTCCCAATCACAGGTTAATTATTACCTGGAGCTGGCCAAAAAGCTGAACCTAGTGGTTACCGGCGGCTCGGATTTCCACGGGAGCGCCAAACCGGATATAAAATTGGGCAGCATTAAGATACCGCTTGAGTTGGTAGAAAAGCTGCGCAGCGCTAAAAGATGAAACATATACAAAAGAATGATGAATATTATATGCGTTTGGCCTTAAAGCTTGCGCTCAAGGCAAAAGGAAAAACCTCTCCCAATCCTTTAGTCGGGGCGCTAGTGGTAAAGAACGGCAGGATCGTCGGCCGGGGTTTTCACGCCAAGGCAGGCCTTGCGCACGCGGAGGTTGTTGCTTTGAATGCAGCGGGTAAAAAAGCTAAAGGCGCGAACTTATATGTTACCCTTGAGCCCTGCAGCCATACAGGCAGGACACCGCCTTGTGTTAACCGCGTAATTGAAAGCGGCATAAAGGAGGTCGTTGTCGGAATGATTGATCCGAACCCCTTGAATAACGGCAAGGGCATAGCACTGCTTAAACAGGGAAATATTAAAGTAAAGCATGGGGTTTTAAGCGATGAACTGGCCAAGATAAATGAGAGTTTCATAAAATACATCACTACCAGGCTTCCTTTTGTTACGGTCAAGGTCGCCGAATCACTGGACGGCCGGATTGCCACTTACACCGGAGATTCCAAATGGATCACCTCGGATAAGTCACGCGCCTTTGCCCATAATATACGCAAGGATTACGAAGGGATCATGGTGGGGGTAAATACCGTGCTGCGGGATAACCCGCGTTTAAATGCCCGGTCCTCGGGGAGGCAACCGGTCAAAATAATCATAGATAGTAATTTAAGTACTCCCGAGGATGCCAATATTTTTTCAGGGGATTCTCAGGTGATTATCATCACCTTACCCAGCCGTCCGGGCCAGGAAACGGAGAACCGCAAGCGATTGCTTGAGAAAGCGAAGATCATTGAAGTAAAGGAGAGGTTCGGCCAGATCAACCTGCGTGATGCGTTAAAAAGAATAGCCCGGCTGCAGATAACCAGCATTATCGTTGAAGGCGGCGGCACGCTGATCGGCTCTCTTTTTGATGAAAGGCTGGTAGATAAAATATTATTTTTTATCAGCCCCAAGATCATCGGAGGCAAGGATGCTATTTCCTCGGTAATGGGCAAAGGGGTAAGGCGGGTGGACCAGGCGATAAAGTTACGCAGGGTGAAATTCCGGAGATTCGGAGAGGAGCTGCTGGTTGAGGCAGAAGTAAAGTAAATGTTTACCGGTATTGTTGAGGAACTGGCTAAGGTAAGAAGGATTTCGCGTTCAGCCCGAGACGTTCTTCTTGAAATAGCTGCTCAAAAAACCCTGCAGGATACTAAGGTTGGCCAGAGCATCGCAGTCAACGGGGTATGCCTTACCGTAGTTGAGCTTAAAAAAGATTCTTTTTGTTTTGAGGTTATGCCGGAGACCCTTAAAAGGACTAATCTCGGCTTGCTTAAGATAGGCGAGCAGGTAAACTTAGAGCGCAGCCTTAAAGTAGGAGAGAGGATTTCCGGGCATTTTGTCACAGGGCACATTGACTGCCTGGGCCTGGTGCGCAGGAAGGGCCTGCGTAATGGTAATCTGGAATTTGTTATTGCTGTTCCCGCTTCCTTTATGCGCTATTGCCTTCCCAAAGGTTCGATATCTCTGGATGGGATAAGCCTGACCCTGGCGGATAAGCGCGCTGATACCTTCAGCGTTTATATTATTCCGCACACGCTTAAGAATACTACTTTGAGTTTTAAAGGACCGTCGGATAAGCTGAATGTTGAGTTTGATATCCTCGCCAAGAAAATGGGGTCAGAATTATTTATTTAATGGACAGTGCCCGAAATAAATAATTCTGACCCCATTTTCATTGCCATACTCTAAAATTCTGGTATAATTAATAAACAAATATACAAAGGTCCTTCGCCCCGCCATAGGCGTGGCTTCAGGACCGTTTTGCTGACTCAATAGGTTGCAAAACGGGGCGTGGCTCAGCTTGGTAGAGCGCTTGAATGGGGTTCAAGAGGTCACAGGTTCAAGTCCTGTCGCCCCGACCAAATTTGACTTGGGGGATTTTCAGAGGAAAAATTAAAATTTTTTGACTGCGTTTTGGCAAGAGTTTCTTTTTCGTAACTCTTTCTAAATTTAGGGATTAAATCAAAGGGCTCTTTAAAATCAAAAAGGGCTTTTTTATTCAGCAGGCGACGGTTCGTTCCAATTTTTTCCACCAACGACTTAATTTCGTAGAAATCTTCACTTGAGGCAAGTTTCTCGGCTGAGCAAGCAAGAAATAACCAATTCCGCAGTGGTTCGTTCCAATTGTTTCCCTTTCGCCCAAAATCCCGCTTTCTCTCTAAGAGTTCAGTTTTTGTCTTAATCAGTTCGTCTTTTTTTGTAAGGTAGGTTTCTTTTTCTATCGTTCCATCCAGAAAGGCATTTACCAGTTTATCCAGCTTTTCTTCAACCTCTTTAATCTTTAGTTCAAGATTTTGGGCGAAAGCGTGCGCAGACTGGCTTTGTTCCTTTTCCCAAATATCCACTTGAGCATGCATCTTTTCCGTCCACTCTTGGCAAAGAGCGACTTTTGAAAGTGAGTCTTTTAGCTGGAGAGCAAGCAAATCTTCTCTAAGGTATCTTTGCGAGCAGGGGCCAAGCCGCTTTGTACAACGATAATATCTGTAAGTTCCACCATGGCCGTGCGCATATTGGGCGGTTATTGCTGCGCCGCATTCACCACATCTTAATAAACCAACAAAAGGAAAGTTATGGCTCTTTTTACTTTTTCTCGGCTTGGCTCGGTCTTTTAATATCTTCTGTACTATTTCAAAAGTCGCACGGGAAACAATAGGTGAGAATTTACCTTCATAGGTTTCGCCATTGTGCACGATTATCCCGGTATAGATGGGATTAGAGAGCATATGCTTAATTACTGCCTTACAGAGTCTTTTTCCTTTCTTGCTTGCCACGCCCAAAAACTTAAGGCGTTCGGCTAAACTCTCTAAAGTATGCCTTCCTTGGCTAAATTCCTCAAAGGCTTTGCTTATTACGCGTGCCTTTGTTGGGTCTGGCTCAATGTTTCTTGTTCTTGCGTTATTCACATAACCAAGGGGAGCTAAACCAGTCCATTCGCCACGCCTTAGTTTTTGGCGTATCCCACGCTTTACATTTTCAGATAAGCTATCTGAATAATACTTAGATTGGCCAAAGGCGACCTGAAGCATAAAGAGTCCTTGGGGCGTAGGCTCAAACCAGAAGGTAGGGAAACGCAAAGAAACTAACTTTCCGGTATCAATGAGATAAATAATCTGTCCGCCATCAACGCTGTTTCGCGCAAGGCGATCTGGATGCCAAGATAACAAACCGATGGCTTCATTACTTTCGTTTATCTTGGCAATCATTTGATTAAAAATTTCTCTTCCGGGTTTCTTTGCGCTTTTACTTTCAATAAATCTTTCGCTAATTTCTATCTTCTCGCGCTTAGCGTATTCTTCTAACTCCACAAGCTGAGCCTCAATAGACATTACTTGCCTTTCTTCGTCTTCAGTTGATTTCCTTGCATAGAGAAAATATTTTGTCTTCATCGTTTCACCTCCAGATTATCGGTCGCCTTTGGCCTCAAGATGTAAAGCGTGGGATAGAGAAACTTGCCTTAGCGACTTAGGAAAAAATTGGAAAACAAACAATTTTTAACCCTCGATAGTTAAAAATTTTTGTTAGTGGCGAAGCCACTTACGAACCGTCGCCTGCTGAATAAAAAAGCCCTTTTTGATTTTAAAGAGCCCTTTGATTTAATCCTTGAGTATAAAAGCATTTACGAAAACGAAGTTTTTTCGCAAGAGGGAGCTTTAGCCCCCTCTTGCCCATCAAAGAATGCACCAAGTCAAATCTGGTCGCAGCTATTATACGCTGCACGAACCTATTTTGAAACAATAGCAGTTAAAATTTAATCTATGGCACCGCCCTTGACATCTATGATGTCAAGGGCTCCCACATCTCCCGCGCCCCATTCGCCCCGCTTGGGAGCGGGGCTCATTCGGCGCCAGCCTTGGCCGGCTGGCTTCCAGCTAATTTTATTGCGTAGTCGGCTTGGTTTTGCCCCGCCACAAAACTTTGGCGGGGCAAGCGTCCTCGCCACAAAAAGTATCTACAAATAAAAAACAAAAGTTTTTAATAAGAGGCTCGTCCGCTATGCCGCAATCAACAAATAAAAAAACTAACGGTGCGGCATACCAAGCCTCTCACGCGCAACGCTTGAGAGCCAGCAAAAATGCAAATTTTGGGTGGGGGCAAAATTTGCATTTTTGCTTTGGAGACAATCCCATTTCAAACCCGTTAGATAGAGAAACTTATTCTTTTGGGGTCAAAACAAAGCAAATAAGCCAATTTTTGAAATTTGAAAAAAGAACAAGCCCCGATTTTAATTTAGGCTTTAGTTTTGGTAGTCAATTTAATGTTGACTTTCGTTCAATTTGTTTTATAATATAGAAGTAAGAAATAATATAATAAAGTTTACAAGTAAGATTATAAAGAATATTAGCCTAAATGTCAAGGAGAATGTAGATGATTGCTGATGAGGTTAAGCGCCAAAGAATCAAGAAGAAATTATCCCAGGAAAAATTAGCTCGCCTTGCGGATATTTCCTATAACACGATTGTAAAGATAGAAACCGGTTCTACGCTAAACCCCGGTATTAAAACTATTTCTAAGATAGCCAAGGCATTAGGTGTAGCGGTAGATGAGCTGATAAAGTAAGATTGAACGGCTGGGGGCTGATGTGAAGGAAGAAACAAAAAATTGGTTAGATATGGTTGAGTATGATTTAGCCACAGCTAAGCAAATGTTTAAGACAGGTCGTTTCGTTTATGTAATCTTTATGTGTCATTTGGCAATCGAGAAGACCCTAAAAGCGATTGTCTGCGAGGAGACAAACAAAGTTCCTCCTAAGACACACGATTTAATTTATTTGATTAATCTTGGTAAGATTGTCTTGCCTGGCGATTTATTAGATTTTGTTGGCATAATAAATAATGCCGGCATAGTAACAAGGTATCCGGAAGATTTATCAAAACTCATTTCAAGTTATCCCAAGGAAATTACTCAGAAATATTTAGACAAAACTTCGGAGGTAATAAAATGTATAAAGCGGGATCTCAGATTAAAGAAATAGTAGCAGAATACACGCAAACTTTAAAGACTTTAGGAGTTAATGTTGAGCGTGTGATTCTCTACGGTTCATATGCATTAGGAAATGAAAGAAAAGATAGCGATATTGACCTTGTCATTATTTCAAAGGATTTCCAAAAGATGAACTTAAGAGAACGATTGGAAGTTTTAGGCATAGCGGCAGCAAGAATAATGAAGCCTATTGAGGCAAAAGGATATACTCCAGAGGAATTAGAGGCAACGCAAGAGGCCAGTTTCTTAAAAGAGGTTTTAGAAATAGGAGTTAGTATCTAATGGGAAGAGAAAACAGATGAACCCCGCCATTCCTAAGTGTTGCACTTAATTATTGAACTTGGGATCTATATAGGCTGTACAAATAATTTAAAAGAAAGATTAAAGGAACATATTGAAGGTAAGGTCTATACAACTAGAAAGATGTTGCCAGTAGAGCTAATATATTATGAGGCATACAAATCTAAAGATTGTGCATATAAACGAGAGAAAAATTTAAAAGCTTATGGAAGTGGTTTAGCAAAATTAAAATCTAGGCTGGGAATAAATCCAGCCCTTGCACGCAAGGGCTGGATAAATAAGAAAGGAAGGGCGGGGTGAAGAACGCTGTAACTCCAATAATTCTACACACACACACACACACACAAAGAAACGCACTAAGTAATAATTTTTTAAAAATTAAAGTTGCCCTTGGTTTTAAACGCCAAGGGTTTTTCTTTAAGGATAGACCCAAGTGAGTTTTCAGAAGTTGACACTGAAAACGAGCTTGGGTTTTTTATTTTGGGAGGATAAAAACTAAGGAGAAGAATAGAAAACAGATTATGGGTGATTCCCGTTAGAAACTATTTATAACGGGAGATAGATAGGAGGTTTCTAACGGGGGTGAACAAAAACGGAGGTTGAAAGATGAAAAGGAGAGTCATATTGGTATTGAGTTTTTTTATTCAAACAGCAATTGTATTTGAGGCAGGTGCAGCTGATACTACCATCAAAGGCACAGGCGCAACTTCAGCCACTGCAGGGCTGGAGGTAACTAATTCTTCGGATACGAGTCTTTTGTATGTCAGAAATGATGGCAACGTCGGCATCGGGACGACGAATCCGGGAGCTTTGTTGGATGTTGAGAAAAACCAAGATGCACTAACACAAATTTTAGTTGGTAATACTTCAACTGGCACATCTGGAAGAAGTGGAATTATTTTCACTCAGAATGGAGGTTCTCAGGGTGCCGGTCTTGGTTATGCTAACTCATCTTTCAGCTTGGGCGCCGGATACGAATCCATTAGGTCGAATAGCCTTTACTGGGCTTCTAATACTGGAGCGACCGGCGGATTATCCTTCATATCAGCTGAAACTAATGCTCCCATCACATTTTTTACTGGTGGTTATGCGGCGGCAAACGAAAGGGTCAGAATTACCAATGCAGGCAACGTCGGCATCGGGACGACGGCGCCAGGGGCAACTCTTGATGTCGTGAGTGCGAATTATCCAGTGATGAGGGGGACGAGAACTACAAGCGATACCAATTTATTACGGGGAGTTATGGTTTTACGTCATCAAACTACCGCTGATATGGTGGATGGTTTTGGGGTGCAATTTGCCTTCCAAATTAGAGATTCGGCAGGAGTTGATAATGATTTAGGAGGTTTATCTGCGGTAAGGGACGGGGCGGATAATTCTGGAAAATTATCATTTCAGGTGTTTAATGCTGGTGTTCAGAATTTAGGTGCAATGGTTATAGATAAATCGGGCAATGTCGGCATCGGGACGACGAGTCCAAACGCCGCTGCGCTGTTAGATGTTTCCTCTACGGCCAAAGGCTTTCTGCCGCCAAGGATGACCACTGCCCAGAGGGACGCCATAGCGACTCCTCCGGCAGGCCTGATGATATACAATACGACTACGAATAAGCTTAACTTCTACAATGGCACAGCCTGGGAGGTGGTGACGAGCTCATGATGGAAATAATTGCCGAAATTGAGCCCGACCGAATTGAAAGTGGACACTGCCGACGTTGCAAAGGAAGGCACTTTAGGGACAAAAAGCCAGCCTTCTGAAGTCAATGCCCTGGAACTCGTCAAAAAGATGCAGGTAAAAGACTTTGACTGGAAAAAAGGCAACAAATGGCGGGAAAGAGGCTGTGCTACTGGCTTAATTGCCCAGGAAGTGATAAAGTACCTGCCCCAGGTGGTGAATAAGCCTGAAGACCCTAAGAATGCCTGGGCAGTGGAATACCAGCACATCGTGCCATACTTGATTAAGGCAGTGCAGGAGCAGCAGGTAGAGATAGAGGTGTTGAAGACAAAGGTGAAGGAGTTGGGGGCCCGAAAATGACATCCCTTCCTCTGCAACGGGATACCGATTCGACGAATATAAATCTATGCGGCAACCAAAAATCATAACGGCGCTTTTAGACAAGATTAAGGCATTTTTCCTCCCGATTGTGCGGAAGAAGCCAAAAATCTCGGCAAGTCGGGAGGTTTTGACCCCACCAACCCGGGAGGTAAAAGTTGTTTCTGACTTCTCCACCCCTGAAATCTCCCAATGTCCGTACTGCGCAAGCAAAGACATCATAAAACGCGGCAAAAGAAAGAAAAAACTTGAGGTCCGGCAGAGGTATTATTGTAATTCCTGCAAGCGCTCATTCGTGCCCCAAACTGTTAAGGGCAAGCAGTATCCTCTGAAAATGATATTGGACGGCCTGTGTTACTATAACATCGGGCATTCATTTGAAGCATCCTCCCGGCTTTTGAAGGAGGAATACGGCGTTAAGATTGATGATTCAACTTTGTCGGATTGGGTGAAGGAATTCGCTCCGCTGTGCAGGTACGAACGATTGAGGCCTTATGCGCTAAAATTATACAGCCCTAACCAGATGATACAAACCACGCATCTCTATCATAGGCAGGTATATGATTTTTCGGTGCATAGAGGAAAATTAGCGCTTGTCCTTCAGGAACACCAGCATTCTAAATTTGAGAACCTGAGGGAATTTTTGGAAGCCATCCAGAGCGAATGCCCGCATCAATTTTTTAAAGATGGGGCCAGGATGTCGGAACAGAAGGTTGATTTCAGCATGGAAAAAGTTATATTAAGGAATAAGAATAATTTTGCCAACCGAGTAGCGGGCCTTGCCCTGCAGGCGGTCTCGGATAATAAGATGAGGCACAAAGCGCTTCAGAAATTTATGCTCTGCAATGATTCGGTAACTGTAGCCGTGGAGGTGCCGGTGTATATGGATGATATGGACCTTGCGCATATGCAGGAGGAACTCAATTTTAAAATTCCCCTTAAAATAGATAAGGTTTTAACGGGGCATATTGATATCCTGCAGGTGAGAAACGGCGCGGTGCATATCCTGGACTATAAGCCCGGTGCCGCGAAAGGAAAAGAGGCTGATACGGTGAATCAGCTTACTCTCTATGCTCTGGCCTTGTCAAGGCTGACCGGACTGCGGGTGTACGATTTTAAGTGCGCGTGGTTTGATGAAAACGACTATTTTGAATTTTTCCCTTTGCATATCGTATATAAATTAAGGGACAGGGCCAGAAAAGACGACCCGGCGCAGGCAAAGATGTTTGAGGTATCGGGAGGACAGCGTGTCAATATTTGAAAAAGCGCCGTATAGAAAATCCGCCTTCAGGGTCAAAAAGCCCATCCGCAGTTTCCGCGACCTGGAGGTGTATCAGCGGACTTTAGAGTATGCTACAGAGATAATGACTAAAGTTGTTCCTCTGCTTGGCGATGGCAATTCGCCGGTAAAAGAAAAATTGATTGACTGCTGCCTGAAGATTCCAGAGGTCATTGCCAGCGCGCATTCCCGCCGTTTTGAAGCCAAGGATGAGCTCAAGCCGCTGGATGAGGCGATGGAAGGTTGTAATAGGGCCGTGGTTTATCTGGAGCAGGCCAGGGATATATTTTTGAAGGATTTGGATGGGAGGGCAGTGTGCGACGACCTAATCAAGCGGTATATCCTTATTCGCAGAAAGGTATTTAACCTCTATAAGGCCTGGAAGAAATTTGAAAATTATGCTAAATAAAGTTCAATTTATACCTATAATCATCATCTTACGCCTTGCCATATACGCCAATACGTTAAACAATGAGTTTGTCTCTGACGATATAACGGCAATTGTCAATAACCCCCGCATAGGCGATATCTTTCATAGCCTTAACCCGTTTGACGTTAAAAACTCCTTAACTTATTTCTTATGCAGGCTAAACCCCTTTGTCTACCACCTGGCTAACCTAAACAGTAAGGTTACGGCTGGAGGAGGTGAGATTAAATGGCTGAGATGATTAGTTTGTTGAATGCGGTTGGACAATTGGTAGTGATGATTCTGGTGGCTTATGTGTTATTGAGGTTAGCGGGGTTGATTCAAAAATTGGCCACTAAATTAGAAAAGGATTAATCATTTGTTTCGGCAAAACCTTAAAATAGCGCTGATAACAATCACAGTATTGGTAGCCGCGGCGGGAGAGCTTTTTGCCGCAGGCATCACCATCGGCAGCGGCGCTACTGTTACACTGTCGGGTTCACCTACGATTACCACTGTAGATGTAACCATAAATGGAACGCTTTCTGCTGGCGCAGGCACCATTAAAGCAAGCGGAAACTGTGTCAACTCCGGCACCTTTACTGCCGGCACCGGGACAGTTAATTTTACTGCTGGAACTGGTGTTACTCAGACCTTAACTTCTGGCGGAACAGGCACAGGTAAATTATTTTATCATCTGACGCATTCCGGCGCAGGGACATTACAGCTGGTGGCTAATGCCATAGACATTGACGGTAATTTTACTAATTCAGCCGGCATTTTTGATGCTAATGGTCTGGCTATCTCTTGCGCTGGCAACTGGACAAACTCCGCCACCGCCACCTTTACCCACAACAATAATAGCGTTACCTTAGACGGCACTAATCAAACCCTTACCGGCTCAACTACCTTTTATAACCTCACTAAAACTGTAACCTCAGCCGCTACTTTAACCTTTGATAATACGGCTACCCAGACCGTAACTAATACCCTTACCTTGAATGGCGCAAGCGCTCAACTCCTCTCTTTAAGAAGCGATGCCGCAGCTGCCTATAATCTTACTTTACAGGCAGGAGACACGCAGAGTTTATCTTACCTGGATGTCCAGTATTCCGATGCCTCTGGAGGAGTCAAATTAGTTGGTGGCACAACCTCCACCGACTCCGGCAACAATACCAACTGGGCCTTTGACGGCACCACTCTTACCTGGGATGGCTCAAGTTCTACTGACTGGAACACTGCGGCTAACTGGGATTTAGGGGTAGTACCCCGAACCACTGACACTGTGGTCATTGCGGATGTTACTAATGACCCCCTGTTAGACCAGGCCCGCACCGTAGGCGCCTTAACCATTAATTCAGGCGGGGTATTGAGTTTGAATGGTTTTGCGCTTACCGTAACCAATGCCTTAACTAACAACGGTACCTTAAATGTCCCTACCGCAGGCACACCCTTTTCCGCAGGTTCGTATAGTTTTGCGGCTACTTCAACCACGAATTTTACCGGCGTGGCTTTAGATACGGCAGTAACCATACCTGCTCTTACTTATGGTATTGTTAGCGTTAATAATTCTGGCACTACCTTTACCCTGGCAGGAAATACTACCATCGCCGGCGCCCTTAATGTCACCGGTGGCGCCCTGGATATTTCTACCACGACCTTGACTACTACCGGCACCTTGACTGTAGATGGCGGCACCTTAACTGCCACCAATGGTAATATTGATTCCAATGGCGCAGTTACTATTTCATCAGGAACACTCACTGCGCCTGGCTCAGGAAAAAGCTTTACTATTGCTGGTAACTTCACTCATTCTGCAGGGACATTTACGCATTCTTCAGGGACGGTTACCTTAGATACTGCTGCCACAGCTATTCTTTCCGGCTCTACTACATTTAATAATTTTACCTGCACCACTGCTGGAAAACAACTCACCTTTACCGCTGGTACCACTCAGACTATTTCTGGGACATTGACCTTGACTGGCACAAGCGCAAGCAAGATTAAATTGCGCTCTTCTTCTGCCGGGAGTACCTATACAATTACAGATTCCGGGACAGAGGCAGTCTCTTTTGTGGATGTGCAGGATTCTATAGCCACCAATTCTATTATCGCCTATAACTCTACTAATTCCGGCAATAATACTAACTGGACATTCAGTAATTTAAGCGTAACCTATCCCTCTACAGGAAAGACAACTGGCCAGACTCCTACCGTAATTGGAACAGCCAGCGCTTCAGATATTGTAACCATAAAAGATATAAGCAGTAATACAGTGGCTACTACCACTGCTGATACAAGCGGTAATTTCCGGGTTGCTGTTTCTACTTCTTTAGCTACCGGCGCAAATTCTCTTACTCCTTATGTGGGCTCAACTGCTGGTAGCGGCGTGAATGTAACTGTAGTTGCCAGCCCGACCACAGACCAGGTGCCGACCATTACCTCGCCTGCTGCCAGCGCTACAGTAAGAGGCAATAAGCCAACTATAACCGGCAAGGGCCTGGCAGGTTCAACTGTAACGCTTACTGCGAAGGATGCCAATGGCAATCTCCTTTTAACGGATGTGGCCTCTGCTACTGTGGGCGCTGATGGCAATTACACCATCTCAAGCTCCAGCTATACCACTAATTTAGTAAAAGGGACGAATTATCTTACTGTTACTGTAGATGGTGTAGCTTCAGCAATAAGAGAAGTATCTTTAGTTGACCCTTTTGGCGTGGTCTTTGACTCGGTGAGCAATAATCCAGTTAAAGGAGCAACCGTAACTATATTTACTTCAAGCGGCGTGCAGTGTACACCAGGAGTTCAGATAGCCGCTACAGATTCCAATCCGCAGACTACAGGTGCAGATGGGCTATATAGTTTTTTAACCATAAACGGAGATTTTTATATTACAGTCAGCGCCTCAGGATATAACTATCCCTCTACCAAGACGAGTTTTCCTTCCGGCCGCACTATTGTTACCGGCTCTAAAGGAGAAGTTTTTACTGTAGCCGGTGCAGTAATAGAAATGGACCAGCCTATGGATTCCAACAACCTTCTTTTAAAGGTTAAGAAAGACGCCAATAAAAAGAATGTGGCGATTGGCGATGTGGTTACCTACACAGTTACTATTCAAAATCCCACCTCAAGCGATGTGACTAATGTGTATTTAGAGGATAAAATTCCTGCCGGGTTTAAATATATCAGCGGAAAGGCAATTTTAGATAATGTAGCAATTTCTGACCCGACAGGAAATAGGCCTCTTACTTTTAATATCGGCACAGTTACCGCAGGCCAAACCCGAACCCTTAAATATCAGTTAGTGGTTGGTTCAGGCGTTAGTTTTGGCAATTATGAGAATACGGCTTTCGCAAAATATTCAGATGGGACAGTTATTTCTAATAATGCTACGGAAACCGTCAAAGTTGTGCCTGACCCCTTATTTGATTTAGGCACAGTGCTTGGCAAGGTTTTCTGGGATAAGAATGAAAATGGCGTTCAGGACCCGCCACAAAGGATCGGCGGGCATGTTATCGTTGAAGAACCAATACCTGATGTGCAGATTGCTACTGAGGAAGGAACTTTGATTACCACTGATAAAGACGGTAAATTCCATTTGCCGGCGATTATCCCCGGAAGGCATCTTTTTAGGCTTGATGAGCGAACCTTACCCCAAGGTACATACTTAACCACTGATAAGGTGGTTATAGTTGATATTACCTCCGGCATATTGGCAAAGGTTAACTTTGGGGTGAATTCAAAAGATAGAGACCAGAAAACAGAGAACAGGGAACAGAAATTATCAGTAAATATAATTCAGGAAAGAACAAAGCCTAGCCCTCGGCTTAATGCGAGCCTTTTCAGGGATGAATTGAAATTACAGGATAGTAAATTAATCGCGCCAGCAGAATTTCGCATATTTAGTAATTATTCTTTATTCATTGATAAGTGGAAATTAGAAATTTTGGATAAAGATACCAAGGCGCAAGTTAAGAGTTTTGCGGGCACAGCGCTCACTATAAATGAGCCGATTATCTGGGATGGTAAAGATAAAAATGGTAAGCTGATTAGAGAAGGCAGGAATTATGTATATATCTTGACCGTAACCGGAAAAGATGGCCGGCAGGATGTGACTAAAGAAAAAAAGTTGCCAGTTGTCAGTTTTCAGTTGTCAGAAGAAGAAATCAAAAAACTGAAAGACACAGAAAAAGAAATAAAAGAAAAACAGCAGTGGTTAGCTCAAGAAAGTAAAATTAATAATTTAGAAAAGCAGAATATCAGGATAGAGGGAGAAACAATTAAAGTCAAAAACCTCCCTGCGTTTGGCTCAAGACAAAATATCAGAATACTAAAATCAGGCAATCTGCAGGGAGAAATCCCTGTAATTCAACCAGAAGGGTTAACTGCAAAGGGCCTTTTGGAAGAAACAAAATTTGATAATGAAAATAAAGAGGCGCAGCCGATAGACATAATTATTCCTAAAGGAGAATATGATATACAAGTAATACCGCACGGTTCAGAAGCCGCAACAGAAGGGACTGTCCCCGTCAATGCGAGCCCAACAGGCATTGCTAAGGGGACTGTCCCTAATGTGTATACCCAGCACATTAAAGTAGGCGAAGATTATCTATTCTTTGTGGGAATGGGCGATGCCAAGGCCGGCTATACTTTTAACCGCGGCAATATTGAGCCAACCGGCAGTAATGATAAATTTAAGGAAGGTTTCTGGTCTGAAGGGAAATTAGCTTATTATTTAAAAGGCAAGATTAAGGGTAAATACTTAGTTACTTCTAGCTTAGATACAGAACGAGACAAGAAGGAATTATTCAGGAATTTAGACCCGAATAAATATTATCCGGTTTATGGAGACAGCTCATCTATTAATTATGCCGCTACGAATACGCAAGGCCCGTTTTATCTTTTGGTAGAATGGGATAAGTCATCTGCTTTATGGGGGGATTATAATACCAGTATTACGGATACGGAATTTGCCCAGTTTAACCGCAGCCTTTACGGCGGGAAGATCTATTATGAAGATGTCGCAACAACACAATTTGGCGAACCAAAGACAAAACTGGTTGTTTTCCGCGCCCGCGCCAAGCAAAAGGCGGCGCATAATGAATTTGTGGGCACCGGCGGCTCGTTATATTACCTGAAGAATAAGGACGCGGTGGAGGGCTCGGAAAAAATAAAGATTGAAGTCAGGGATAAGATTACCGGCCTGGTCTTAACTTCCAAAGAAATGCAAGAGGGCTCTGATTATGAGATAGATTATACTAACGGAAGGATTATTTTCTGGAGGCCGGTTGCGCAAATAGTTGAGTCCGAGTCTATAATTTCATCCAGCCTCCTTGGCGGTAACCCGGTTTATGTGGTGGCGGACTATGAATATGCGGTAGAGGATAAATATGATCAAGGCACTCAGGGCGGGCGAATCCAACAGTCCCTGACCGATTACCTGAGAGTCGGCGGCACTTATGTAAAAGAAGAGCAATCGGATAAAAACTATGAATTAAAAGGGGCTGATACCATACTGCATTTAGGTAAAAACATAAAGCTTACGGGTGAATATGCCGAGACACAGTCTGAGGCTTTGGGCAGTTTCGTTTCTACCGACGGAGGGATTTCTTTTACGGAGATGGCTACCGCAGATAGCGATAAAGGCAAGGCTTATGGATTAAAGGCCGAGGCGTATCTTTTGGGTAAATTGGGCTTAAGCGGTTATTATAAACAGATAGAAAGAGGTTTTTCCTCCGCGGCCACTACCGCGCAGCAGGGGAAAGAATTAATGGGGCTGCAGGCGGCTTTAGATATCACCCCTAAAACGCGCCTTTCGGTAACACATGATATTCAAAAACTCATCGATGACGGTAATCCGCAAACCCAATTGCAGGTAGGCGCGCAAAAAACCGAAACTACTACCGCTCAAATTACTCACGAGGCAACACAAAAACTAAAATTTACCGGTGAATACCGGCGCCAACAGGTAACCGGGAAGAAGGATCAATTTGAGTCTGAAACTAACACTGAATCTAATGTCGCGGCGCTGAAAGCGGATTATCAGGTAACTAAAAAAACCGCTCTTTCTTTAGAGCAACAGATATCTCTTAGTGGCACGCCTAATCAGCAAACTACTTTAGGTGTAGTGCATAAGCCCAATGAGTGGTTGTCATTGCGCGGAAAAGAAACCGTAGGCAATCAAGGCACAGCTACGGGCGTGGGCGCGAGCGCTAACCTAAAAGACAAGTTTGAATTATCCAGTGATTATACCAAGGCTAGTTATAAGGGGGGCGGAGCCGGAGATACTGTTTCTCTCGGCGGCAGAGCGATGGTAGATGATAAGACCGAGGTGCATACAACCTACGCGGTAACGGATTCATCTGTAGACGGTAAGACGGAATCCGTAGTCTATGGTTCTAAACGCAAGGTTAATGATGAGGTAGAAATAAAGACAGACAGGACATACGCGAGAAGCAAGGATGCTTTAACTGAAGGCTCAACCTATGGCTTAGTCAGAGAAAAAGATGGCAGGAAGTTAGAGGGGGATTGGACTAAGCAGCGCTCACAAAGCAGCGCCGAGGCGTCTGATACCAATATCTTTGGTTTATCCGGCGATATTAATGATAAATGGGCTGCGCAGGGAAGCTTTGAAAGGGGGAAGGTGCAGAATTTTGACGGTACGCAAGCCGAAAGAAATGCCGGCAGTTTTGGTTTAGGTTTTGTGGATACGGATAAACAAACCGGCGAAACAAAACTGAAGGCCTCAATCAAGCTGGAATTGCGCCTGGATAATGGAGAGGCTGACAAGAGGCAGTATCTTGTCTATAATGCCATTGAGGGAAAAATTAATCCCAATACTACCCTTTTTGCCAAGGCAAACTTATCCCAGACTAAGAATACCACTACTAATTCCACCGAAGCGCAATACAAAGAACTGGTAACCGGAGTAGCTTATCGTCCGGTTAATTTTGACCGGCTTAATCTCTTGGCAAGATACACTTATTTAGAGAATAATGCGCCTTCCGGCCAGAGCGACATATCTTCTATTGAGAGAGAGAAATCACACATTTTAGCCGGTGAAGCGGTCTATGATTTGACTGATAAATGGCAGTTCGTTGAGAAATTAGCCTTAAAATTTGGAGAAGAAAAAGTTTCCGGATTTGAATTCACCAAAACCCAAACCTGGTTAATGATCCAGCGTATTAATTATAATATTAATAGAGATTGGCAGGTGGGCGGAGAATATAGGCGCCTTACCCAGAAGCAGGCTAAGGATTATAATCAGGGTGTCTTAGTTGAAGTGGCCAGAAAGGTTGGCGAATTTTTACAGGTAGGGGTGGGTTATAACTTTACTAATTTTAATGACGATTTAACCCACCTTGATTATACATCTCAAGGCCCATTCTTCAGGATAACCGGAAAGTTCTATGATCGCACCCCGGAAGAAATTGAGCGCGCAAGGCAAAAGTGGCTGGAGCGTATGATTAAACAATGGGCCGGAGAATTGGTTAATCAGGAATTGGCTAATCCGGATAGCCCGGTTATGCAGGAATTATATAAATATTTTTATACAGCAGAAAAACTCCGCGCTGAAGGCAGGTTAAAAGAGTCAGGAGCGCTTTATGAGAAGATTTTACAGATAGGAAATATAATGTATCAAGAAGCAGAGGTGTATGTGCGCGACAGAATTGAATTGGAAAAAACCTTAAAAGAAAATGATAGATTAGCGCGGTTCTATTATAAAGAAGGCAAGCTAGAGGAGGCAAAAGCATTATGGCAGAAGATAATCAAAGAGGCAGAACCAGTACCTATATATTTGAAATTTTAAGCCACGAGGCAATGGTTTGGCTTCCTATAGTTAAAGCCATAACCAGGAGGAGTAAGATGCAGAAGGTGAGATTGGTAACGTATTTAGTTTTTATAGTTGCCGGTATAATTTTTTTAAGCAATGGTGTTTCGTACGCTCAAGAAAAACAGGAAGATAAATCCGTAAATAATCTGCAATCGCCAGAGAATCAGGCAGCGGTTACTCAGGCGCAAGAAGCCCCGCAACTTCAAGAGAAGCCCCAAATGAAAGGTTACACCTATAACCTCAAACGTTTGCTGGAACAGGCGCAGGAGAATGTCAAAAAAATAGATGAAGAGATAAAGCAAGCGGAAATTAAAAAGCGCAATGAAGAGCGAGAAGAAAAGGTAAGGGGGCATTTTGAAAAAGGCAACCAGCTTTATCAGGAAGGTAAACTAAAAGAAGCCAAGGATGAGTGGCAGAAGGCAATAGAAGTCAGCCATGACCCCGAGATGAAGGGTTATATTAAGGAAGCCGAAAAAAGAGCCAGAGAAGAAGAGCTTAGCCGTAAAAAAGAAGAAGAGGGGAAACAGAGGAAGCTTGCGGCCGAACAAAAAGAAAAAGAACTGCAATTGAATGAACAGGCAAAGGTATTTTATGACCAGGCAGTTTCTCTTTATAACTCTAAAAATTACGAACAGGCGCAGGTAAAGTTTGAACAAGCATCTCAAATTGCCCCGCATTATTTAAAGGCCGATTACTATTTAAAACGTATTCCTGAAGATATCCAGAAGGAAAAAGAGCGTCGGGAATTAGAACGTCAGAGGGCGCTTCAAGAGCAAAGCAAAGCAGAAGAGAAAAGAAAACAAGAGGAGCTTAAGAAACAGCAAGAAAAACAGCAAAGGGAGGCGTTAGAAAAGCAAAAGCAACTTGAAATTGAAAGGAAAGAGCAAGAGCGCGCTGAAACTGAGCGTAAGGCAAAGGAAGAAGCTCAAGCGCGGGAACAGAAGCGCCTCCAAGCTGAGCAAAAGCGCCAAGAGGAATTAACGCGTCAAGAACAGAAGCGCATGGAAATAAAAAAGCAGGCAGAACTTAAAAAACAGGAACAAGAAAATGCCCGCCTAGAAGCTGAAACAAAACGTCAGGAGGCAGTTGTCCAGAAAGAAAAAGAGCGTGAGCAGAAAATAGAACAGGCCCGTATTGAGAAAGAAAAGCAAGAACAGGAGCTTGTCCAAAAGAAGGCCGAGACTGAAAAAATACGCCAGGAAGAGTTGGCTAGGAAGGCAGAAGAGAAAAAACAAAAAGAAGCGCAAGTTAGGTTAGAAAAAGAACGCCGAGAGCAGATGCGTCTCGAGGTTGAGAAAAAACACCAAGAAAAATTAGCGCGCCAGGAGCAAGAACGTCTTGCTAAGATAGAAGCTGAAAAACAAGAAAAGGCTCGCCTTTTGGCAGAAAAGAGAGCCCAGGAGGAAAAGCTTACTACTGAACGCCGTGCGCAGGAAGAAGCCAGAAAAACTCAACGCGAAGCTGAGCGTAAGGCAAAGGAAGAACAGTTACACTTAGAGAAGCAGCAAAAAGAAGAAGAACTCGCCCGTAAAAAAGCCGAGGCAGGACGCAAAAAACAACTTGAGGCTGAAAAGAAAGAACAAGAACGCCAACAAAAAGAAACAGAGCGCCAATTGAATGAACAGGCAAAGGTATTTTATGACCAGGCAGTTTCTCTTTATAACTCTAAAAATTACGAACAGGCGCAGGTAAAGTTTGAACAAGCATCTCAAATTGCCCCGCATTATTTAAAGGCCGATTACTATTTAAAACGTATTCCTGAAGATATCCAGAAGGAAAAAGAGCGTCGGGAATTAGAACGTCAGAGGGCGCTTCAAGAGCAAAGCAAAGCAGAAGAGAAAAGAAAACAAGAGGAGCTTAAGAAACAGCAAGAAAAACAGCAAAGGGAGGCGTTAGAAAAGCAAAAGCAACTTGAAATTGAAAGGAAAGAGCAAGAGCGCGCTGAAACTGAGCGTAAGGCAAAGGAAGAAGCTCAAGCGCGGGAACAGAAGCGCCTCCAAGCTGAGCAAAAGCGCCAAGAGGAATTAACGCGTCAAGAACAGAAGCGCATGGAAATAAAAAAGCAGGCAGAACTTAAAAAACAGGAACAAGAAAATGCCCGCCTAGAAGCTGAAACAAAACGTCAGGAGGCAGTTGTCCAGAAAGAAAAAGAGCGTGAGCAGAAAATAGAACAGGCCCGTGTTGAAAAAGAAAAGCAACAGCAGGAACTCACCGAAAAGAAGGCCGTGGCTGAGAAAAAGCACCAGGAAGAGCTGGCAAGAAAAGCAGAGGAGAAACAGAAGCAACTCGCCGAACAAAAAGCTAAACGCGAGCAAGAACAGGAACAAGCCCGTATTGAAAAAGAACGCCGAGAACAAGAGCGCTTGGCTAAGATAGAAGCTGATAAACAAAAAAGGGATCAGCTTCTAGCAGAGAAAAAATCCGGTGAAGAAAAGTTAGCTGCTCAGCGCCGCGCTCAGGAAGAAACCCGGAAAGCCAGCCTTGAAGCTCAAACTAAGGCAAAGCAAGAGCAATCCCGCTTAGAGCAACAACGTAAAGAAGAAGAGATCGCGCGCAAGAAAGCAGAAAAAGAACACCAAAAGCAGCTTGATTTGGAAAAGAAAGAGCAAGAGCGCCAACAAAGGGAAATAGAGCGTAATAAAAAAGAAGAAAAATTAGCTAAAGAAAAAGCAGAACAGCAGAGGCAACTTGCCGAAGAAAAAGCTAAGCGCGAACAGGAGCTTAAGGCTAAACAAGAAGAAGTAGCCCGTCAAAAAGAGGAGAAACAGAAGCAGCTCGCTGAGCAAAAAGTCAAACGCGAACAAGAACTGAAAGCTAGAAAGGAAGAACTGGCGAAACAAAAAGAAGAACAGCTTAAGAAGATTACCGAGGAAAAAGTCAAGCGCAGCCAGGAACTCAAAGCCCGGCAAGAAGAGTTGGCACGGCAAAAAGAAGAGGCATTAGTGCATAAAGAACAGGAACGCAAACAAAAGCAGGAGCAAGCTCGCTTGGAAAAAGAACGTCAAGATAAAGAACGTTTAGCCAAGATAGAATTAGAGAAAGAAAAAAAGCGGAAATTTGAACTAGAGAAAAAAACTAAGGAAGAAGAACTCGTGCGTCAGCGTCGTGCTCAGGAAGAAACCAGAAGAGCTAAATATGAAGCGGATAGGCAGGCAAAAGAAGAAAAAATGCGTAAAGAATTAGAACGTAAAGCACAAGAGAACCTTAAAAAACAACAAGAGCTGTCTCGCCAGAAGGCAGAAAAAGAGCGCATTCGTCAGGAGGAATCAATACGTAGAGAACAGGAGCGCAAGGAAAAAGCAGAACAAAAGAGATTAGCAGCTGAGAATAAAAAAGCTGAGCAAGAAAGGCTAAAAGCCGAAAGAAAATACCAAGAAGAACTTAAAAAACAACAAAAGCTACCATAATAATATTAAGGTTATCTGAAAGATCTCTATTCTGCTACGCAAAACTAACAGAACTATTAGTTTTGCGTAGCAGCAATGTCCCTCGTCAGAATAATTTCTCCGGAGTAAGCATATAGGCGTTTTCATTCCTAACCCTTAATTTTAAAATCACAAATATTTTTACAATTTTTCTGGTTTTCTTTATCGTTAATCTATGGTAAGATTGAATTGTTCTACACAGGTTGTTTAGCAGCAGGATTTTACAAGGAATGCGATTATTTTTTCGATAAACAGTAGAAAAATATACCACCTGTTGACTTTGATAATCCAATGCTCTTTCTCCTGCTGCGCCAAACTGCTTGCACGCTTGGCTTCGCAGGATTTCGCTGGATTGATTATTAGACGTGCTCGTCTTGAAGCAAGAAGGCAAATTTTGCCCCCGCCCAAAATTTGCATTTTTGCTGGCTCTCAAGCGTTGCGCGTGAGAGGCTCTGCACTAGCGCCGTCCAAAGTAATTCTTTAGTAGGTCGCAGGCGCTGTGCGGACGAACCCGCTTATTGAATACTGTTTTTTCTTGTTATAAATACTTGGAGTGAGGACGCTGCGGCTGGCAGTTGCCCCCACCCAGCTGCCAGCCGCAAGCAGAGCCGGACACGTATTGCATTGGCAAGAAGCGAGCGGCCAAGCGAGCGCCAAAGGAGCCCTGCTCCAAAGCAGGGCGACTGATAAACGCAAGATACGGGAGCCGCCCAAGCGGCGGTGCAATAGATTAAACTTTAGTAGTCAAACTTTCAAAATAGGTTCGCACAGCGTTTAATAAGTGCGAATTACTTCGGTTAGCATGAGAAAACAGCTGCATATTTTCTATTCAGGCAATGTCCAGGGGATAGGGTTGCGTTATACTCTCTGGGATATTGCTTCAGGCCTTAAGATTTGCGGCTGGGTGAAAAATTTAAATGACGGCCGCGTTGAAGTTTTAGCAGAAGCCGAAGAAGATACCCTGAATGGTTTTCTCAGCCAGGTTAAGGACCGCTTTCCCCAATATATTAAAGGCATAGCTTTAGAATGGCTTCCGGCAAGCGGCGAATTCCGCGATTTTCAAATAACATTCTGACCTAGTATATGTCCTTTCCGATAAAAAAAGAGATAGAGCGGTTAAAAGCAAAATTACGCAAGCATGATTATCTCTATTATGTCCTAAGCCAGCCGCAGGTCTCCGATAAAGAATATGACGATCTTCTTACCAGGCTGAAATCCCTTGAAGCCAGCCACCCTCAATACCGCGCTGATGATTCCCCTACGGTAAGGGTTTCCGGAGGGATAAGCCCGGGTTTTAAGACCGTAAAGCACGGGGTTGGAATGTTTTCCCTGGATAATACTTATTCCATTGATGAATTAAAGGAGTGGGACGAACGCCTGCTTAAAGGCCTGGGTAGGGATGCTGTTTATGATTATGTGGCTGAACTTAAGATTGACGGGGTAAGCGCTAACCTTACCTATATAAAAGGCAAGCTTACGATAGGGGCAACCCGCGGCGACGGCCAGAGAGGGGAGGATGTGACTGCTAATATAAAAACTATCCGTTCTATCCCTTTGGTTTTGATGGGTAAGCAGCTGCCGGAGCTGGTGGAGATCCGTGGAGAGGTTTATATGGATAAGCAGGACTTTTTGCGGCTCAATAATGAGCGCCAGGAGGCAGGCGAGGTGCTTTTTGCCAATCCGCGCAATGCTACGAGCGGCTCATTGAAATTACTGGACAGCGGCGTTGTGGCTAAAAGGCATCTTAATTTTTTCGGCCATTCTTTAGGCGCTTGTCAGGGTAAGTTGGTTGATAGCCAGTGGGAATTCTTAGGATTGTTAAAAGAGTGGGGCCTGCGCACGGATATGCACTCAGTATTCTGCCGCGATATAGAAGAGGTGATTACTTATTGCAGAAAGTGGCAGGAGAAAAGAGAGGAGGTCCCGTATGAGATAGACGGGACAGTGATTAAATTAAACAGCTTTAGCCAGCAGAAGCGCCTGGGTTTTACCGCGAAAAGCCCGCGCTGGGCAGCGGCTTATAAGTTTCCCGCCCGGCAGGCAACCACCGAGCTCCTGGATATAAAGGTCAATGTCGGCCGCACCGGGGTGATTACCCCTACGGCAGAGCTTAAACCCGTGGAATGCGCCGGGGTAATTATCAGCCACGCAACCCTGCATAATTTTGATGAGATAAAAAGGCTTAAAATTCGGGTCGGTGACCGGGTGCTTATTGAACGCGCCGGGGATGTTATCCCCAAAGTGGTAAAGGTAGTGGCGCAGAAGGGCAAGGAGGAATACGTTATTCCCCTGCGTTGTCCTGCCTGCGAAGAAAAGATCGTCAAGGAAAAAGAGGAGGAGGTAGCTTACCGCTGCCTGAATTCCGACTGCCCGGCACAGCTTGAGCGATCCCTCTTGCATTTTGCCGGCCGCGATGCCATGGATATTGAAGGTTTAGGCGAAGCGGTGATCAGCCAACTGGTCAAATTAAAATACTTGAAGAGTTTAGCGGATATCTATAAACTTAAGCGTGAGCAGTTGTTAAAGCTGGATTTATTTAAGGAGAAGAAGGCGAATAATTTATTGTCTGCGATCCAAAAGAGTAAGTCCCGGGATTTAGCGCGTTTGATCTTTGCCTTAGGCATACGCCACGCAGGGCAAAAGGCTGCCTACACATTAGCGCGCGAGTTCGGGAGCATGGATAAGCTTATGGCTGCTAAACTTGAAGACCTTGATAGGATACCGGAGATAGGGTTGATCATGGCAGGCTCCATTATTGATTATTTCAGCCTCTCTCGTAACAAAAAGCTGATCAAGGAGTTGAAGGAGTCGGGGATTAATATGCTTCAGGAGGGGCTTGAGGCTAAAAGGAATAAATTAACCGGTAAAACCTTTGTCTTCACCGGAGAGCTTAAAGGATTTTCCCGCTCTGAGGCAGAAGAGCTTGTGCGTTTATCAGGAGGGAAATTTTCATCCAGCGTGAGCAATAGAACCGATTTCCTGGTAGCCGGTGAGAGCGCGGGTACAAAATTACAGAAGGCCAGGGAATTAGGGGTAAAGATCATCGGGGAAAGCGAATTCAAGGAGATGCTTAAATGAAAAGGTTTATCGTAGTTTTTTTTTCGGGTATCATGGTGCTTAACCTGGCAGGCTGTGATGCCTTTACGCGCAAGTTCACCCGTAAATCCAAGAAAACAGACCAGACGGTAGAGATGGTCCTGGCTCCCGAAGAATATAAGGGCCCGAATATGACAAAGGAGGAGCTCTACCGGCAGTATTTTACTTTTTGGAAATCCTGGCAGGATGAGTTGATCAATGCCCTTACCCAGAACGCCAGCCTTAAGAAAAAGGTGGATTGCGCTCAAGAGGCGATCAAGAATCTGATCAATATGCGGGCGCTTCTGATTGAGGCCGCCCAGAAAAACCTTGATGTTTATATCGCCAGGTCAAGAGACTTGATCTCGGATATGCAAAGGGATATCTATGGCGTGGATAATAACTGGAATACCCGGGCTGCCGAGCGGATTAAATCGGATATCCAGCGCGGTTTTATTTATCCTAAGGTGAAGAATTATTTGCGATGATACTAGAAACCGTTAATCTAAGCCCGATGCAGGTCAATTGCTATATACTTGCCTGCGGGGAGGGGAAAGATGCCGTCATTATAGACCCGGGAGACCAGGCGCCTAAGATAAAGGCGGTCTTGGAGAAGCATAAATTGCGGCCGAGCATGGTGATCAATACCCACGGCCATTATGATCATATCGGCTGCGATGATAAATTCGGGGTGCCGGTTTACGCGCATAAGCAGGAGCTGGCGTTGCTTACCGATCCGGCCTTAAATCTTTCCGCGTCTTTTTCCTGGGCTTATAAAGTTAAATCTGAAATTATTGGCCTGGAAGATAAGCAGAGCATTATATTAGATTGCCTGGAGCTGGAGGTGCTGCATTTACCCGGACATTCGCCCGGCGGAATAGCTCTTTTGATGAAGAGACCGCGAACAGATATTATTTTTACCGGGGATACATTGTTCTGCCAGGGGGTAGGGAGAACAGACCTCCCCGGAGGTGACCAGGGGCAGCTTGAGAAATCAATCAAAGAAAGATTATTTGTTCTGCCTGATGCAACACGGGTTTATCCCGGGCATGGAGCGCCAACCACAATAGGCCAAGAGAAGAAGAACGGCCTGTTTTAAATTGGATGAAAGAGCTCATTGATTCATTCCTGGATTATCTGACAGTTGAGCGCGGCCTGGCTAAGAATACTACCATTGCCTATCGCCGGGACCTGAATATTTATTTGGATTTTATCATTGGCCGCGGACACAACGCCCTCTCGCAGATATCCAAAAATGATATCACCGATTTCATGCTTTTCGCCAAGGAGAAGGGGATATCCCCGGTCAGCATATCCCGCCGCCTGGCAGCTATACGCATGTTCCACCGCTTCCTGGCAAGGGAGAGGATTTTAAAGAGCGACCCCACCACCTTGATTGACTCTCCAAAGCTGTGGAAGAAGGTCCCTGATACCCTTTCTTTGAGTGAAGTGGAGGCATTGATAGCCCAGCCGCAAGTGCGCACTTTCCAGGGGGCAAGGGACAGGGCAATTCTTGAAACGCTTTACGCTACAGGTATGCGCGTATCCGAAGCAACCGGCCTTAAGGCCGCTGATGTGAACCTGGATATTGGGTTCTTACGCTGTATCGGCAAAGGGAACAAAGAAAGGGTTATCCCTTTAGGCAAGAAAGCGATCCACAGTATCAAGCGGTATTTGCAGTTCAGCCGGCCGCATTTTTTGAAGAATAAAACTTCGGATGTGCTTTTTATCAATCGCTCCGGGACTAAATTATCCCGGCAATCAGTATGGAAACTGATCAAGCAGTATGCTAAAGAGGCAAAAATAAAGAAATCGATCAAGGTGCACACGTTGAGGCATTCATTCGCCACGCATTTGCTGGAGAGGGGTGCGGACCTGCGCTCTGTGCAGGAGATGCTGGGTCATTCCAATATCTCCACCACCCAGATCTATACGCATATTGATAAGGAGCGGCTTAAGAGCATCCATAAGATGTTTCATCCCCGGCCGTAAGGTAAAGTATGAGAGAATATTTAAAAAGGTTACCAACGGAAATCAAAGAGCTGATCAGGCTGGCAGGAGAGGTTTCCAAAGAAACGAGGATGCCTGCTTATCTGGTCGGCGGAGCCTTGCGCGACCTGCTCCTGGGGAAAAAGAACTTTGACCTGGATATTTGCGTTGAGGGCAATGGCATACTTTTTAGCGAGAAGCTGGCTAAAAAGTTAAAATCAGGGATAAGGGCGCATGAAAGGTTCGGGACCGCGACTTTAATTTTACAAGGCAGGTTGAAGGTTGATATTGCCACGACCCGCAAAGAGAGGTATCCCTGCTGCGCTTCTCTTCCGGTAGTAAGCGAAGGTTCATTAATGGAGGATCTCATGCGCCGGGATTTTACCATTAATGCCATGGCCGCAGGGATTGGCGCAGGCCAGGGGCAAAGGTTGATTGATCCTTTCGGCGGCAGGAATGACCTGGCGAAAGGCAGGATACGCGTCCTGCATGATTTAAGCTTCAAAGATGACCCTACGCGTATATTAAGGGCTATACGTTTCCAGCAGCGTTTTGGTTTCAAGATTGAACGTAGGACACTATTGCTTTTGAAGGAGGCCCTAAATTCAGGCCTGCTGCATAAAGTAAACGCGCATAGGATCCGGGATGAGCTGATATTAATGCTTAAAGAGGATAACCCGGCAAAGCAGATAAAAGCTCTCTACAGTCTGGCGGGTCTATCCTTTATCAGCCCGAAGCTAAAACCCGGAAAAGCAACCTATGATTTGTTTAAGGCAATTGATAAAGAGGTCGCCTGGTTTGCTAAAACCTTTCCCGGCCGCAGGCATCTTGATACCTGGCTTATTTATTTTACTGCGCTTTTGAAGCCGCTTGGCCTGGCTGAAATTCAAAAGATATCCCGGAGCCTGGCGTTACGCGGCGGAGAAGAGAAAAGGATCGTAAGCTTCCGCCAATCCGGCCCAAGGATCATTGCTTCTTTGAGCAGGCAGGGGGCAAGTCCGGCGAGGATCTTCTCTCTACTTGAGCCGTTGAGCTATGAGACGATAATCCTTTTAGCAGCTACTTCAAAAAACAGGCATTGCAGGAAGTACATCGCGGATTTCCTTGAAATTTACAACGGTATGCGGCTTTATGTTTCGGGACATGACCTGCATGGCCTGGGTATTTTACCGGGCCCGGTGTATCAGAAGATATTCGCGAAAGTCCTGGCGGCCAAGCTTAACGCCAAGGTCTCCACTTACCAGGATGAGTTGGCTTTGATCAGGAGGTTAATAAGATGTCCAGGCATGAGCGTGTTGAAGAAGCGATAAAAAAAGAGGTGAGCTTAATAATCCATGATGAGCTTAAAGACCCGCGCATAGGTTTTATTACTATAACCCGGGTAGAATTAACCAAGGACTTAAGGTTCGCCAAGATATTCTATAGCGTCCTGGGAAAAGAGGAGGAGCATAAGAAGACACAATTAGCTTTGGATTCGGCCTTGGGATTTATCCGCTCGCTGGCAGCCCAAAGGATCAACCTGCGCATTGCCACGGAGCTTATGTTCAAAGAGGACCACTCAACCGAGTACAGCGTAAGGATAGAAGAGGTATTGAACCAGATAAAGGAGATCAATGAGCCTGAAAAAGATCTGCGCAAGCGTAAAAAAATATAATAATTTTCTTATCACCGTCCATACCAGCCCGGAGGGGGATGCCTTGGGGGCGGAGCTGGCGTTTTATAACCTTATAAAAAAGCTGGGAAAATCGGCGGTGATCATAAATGAAGACGCCTTGCCGTATGGTTATGATTTTCTTCCCGGGAATGAATTGATCCTGCGGCCGGGCAGGGAAACCAAACATATTAACTTCGCTGATTTTGATTGTTTTGTGGTCCTGGATTGCGCGGATTTAAAACGAACCGGCTCGGTTTACAAGCTCAATACCGGAAATGATCCGATATTAAATATTGACCATCATATCAGTAACCGGAATTTCGGCAGTGTGAATTGGGTGGAGAGCGCGGCCTCATCATGCTCGGAAATGATCTATAGGCTGTATAAGCGCCTGCGCCTGCCTATAGATAAAGAAACCGCCTTACTTTTATATACGGGGATAATGACCGACACAGGTTCATTCCGCTACTCCAATACCTCCGCTTTCACGCATAAAGCGGTAGCCGGGCTTTTGGGATCCGGCCTTGACGTCGTGCAGGTTTACCGCAACACCTATGAAAATATCCCGCAGTCCGACATAAGATTGCTGCTTAAGGTATTGCCGGAAATAAGATTTTATTGCCGCGGGAGGATCGCCTGGTTTATGATCAAAAAAGAGCTGCTTAAGTTCGGTAAGCCCCGCGTTGACCTGGCAGACCTGCTTTTGAGTTTTGGCCGCCAGATCAAAGGGGTGGAGGTAGTGGCCTTATTCAAAGAGAACCTGGGGGAGAATGATGAGGTGCGCGTAAACTTAAGGTCGCAGGGACAGGTTGACGTGAATATGGTCGCTTCTTTTTTCGGCGGCGGAGGACACAAGACCGCTGCGGGCTGCACCCTTCACGGCGAACTTTCCACCGTATGCCGTAAAGTTATTACCAAGATTTGCCAGAGCCTAAAGTGAATTATGAAGATTATATACGGCATAAACAACATTAGAAAATTTAATAAACCGGTGGTGGCTCTGGGAGTATTTGACGGGGTGCACCGCGGCCACAGGGAGATAATTAAATGCGCGGTCACCCAGGCGCGTAAGATCAAGGGGACCAGCCTTGCCTTGACCTTTTGGCCGCACCCGCAGAGGGAGGGGAGTTTATATTCTCTGGAGCACCGCTTGAGGTTGATCGCGGAGCTGGGCATAGATGTATGCATAGTTGTAAACTTTAACCGCGGTTTCGCCAGGATCAGCGCCGATGATTTTATCGCCAAAATACTGGTTAAAAAGATCGGGGTGAGTTTTGTCTGCGTGGGAAAGAATTTCCGTTTCGGCAGGTTTGCCCTCGGAGATTATAAAAAGCTGGCGCAGGGCGGCAAGAAATACGGCTTCCGGGTCAAGGCGCTTAAAGTGGTAAGATCGGCAGGCACCCCGGTCAGCAGCACCGTTATAAGAAAGTTGATCAAGAAGGGGAGGATCAAGGAGGCGCAAAGTCTCCTCGGCCGTCCGGTAACCGTATTAGGTTCAGTGATAAAAGGAAGTTCCCTTGGCAGGGTATTAGGTGTGCCCACGGCTAATATCGATCCGCATCATGAAGTTATCCCGCCGCCGGGAATTTACGCAGGCAGGATTTTTCTTTCAGGCAAACTTTATGAGGGCGCCTGTTATATCGGGGCAAGACCCACGATTCATTCCAAAAATAGATCCACGCGTATAGAGGTGCACATATTCGGGCTTCATAAGGATATCTATGGAAAATTCCTGGAGATCCGTTTTGTAAGACTTATCCGGCCGGATAAAAGATTTCCTTCCCTTCAAGAACTGTCCAGCCAAATGAAAAAAGATATCCTCGCCTGCCGCAAAATCCTCAAATACAACTAGGACCGTTTCCGAATCCAAAGCGGGACCGTTTCCCCGATTAGCTTGAGAAACGGTCCTGCTTTACTGCTTTAATACCACAATTAGTGGGGATTTTGGCCCGCCAATCCCACTACTTATTGTATTTGTTGAATTTAGGTAAATTTTCTCTTGACAAAAAGGATGATTTTGTCTATACTTTGGATACTAAGTGGATAAAAGTGGAGTAAAGTGGTAGAGAGGGAAAAATGTTCTACGGCGAATTCCAGCATTCCATAGACCGTAAAGGCCGCCTGATATTGCCTGCCAAATTTCGGGAGGCCGCGAAAGGCCATTTTATAGAAAAGTTTTATGTAACACGCGGCCTGGATAAATGCCTTTTCATGTTCTCCGAGGAGGAATGGCGCTCGCAGGAAAATAAATTCAAAGCCATGCCTTTTACCAAGCAGCAGTCGCGCACCTTTAACCGGCTGCTTTTTTCCGGCGCCCAGGAGATAGCTTTTGACAAACAGGGAAGGGTCCTGCTGCCGCAATACTTGAAGGATTTTGCCGGCATCAAAAAGGATGTGATTATTGTCGGGGTTTCTAACCGCATCGAGATATGGGCCAAAGAGCTGTGGAACGATTTTTACGCCAACAGCCGCCAGTCCTTTGAAGAGATCGCGGAAAAATTAATGGATGTTTAAGTGCAAGAAGAGAAGCTGCATATACCGGTAATGTTGCGTGAGGTTATAGATTATCTAAAGTTAGCGCCCGGGCAATTGATAGTGGATGCCACCTTAGGCACGGGGGGCCACGCCTTAGAGATATTAAAGAGGATCTCGCCCGGCGGCCGGCTGATCGGCATTGACCGCGATGAAGATTCGATAGAGGTTTCCCGGAGGAGATTAAATGATTTTGCGGGGAGCTTCGATCTGGCGCACGCTAATTTTAGCGACCTGGATAAGGTATTGGCCCAGCGCGGCATAGAGAAGATCGACGGGATCATATTTGACCTGGGGATCTCTACCTTTCAGCTTAAAGACGCGGCAAGAGGTTTTAGTTTTCAGGAGGAGGGGCCGTTGGATATGCGGCTTGATAAAGGCAGCTATATATCGGCGTATGACCTGGTAAACAACCTTAATGAGAACGAGATCTCTCATCTGCTCTGGAGTTTCGGCCAGGAGCGCTGGCATAACCGTATCGCCCATGTGCTGGTGCAGGAGAGGAGTTCTCAACCTATCTCTACTACTTCGCAGTTGGCTGACCTGGTGGTGCGGGCTATCCCGCATAGGTACCGCAGGAGTTATTACCGTATACACCCGGCCACGCGCACCTTTCAGGCAGTGCGCATCGCCGTCAACCGGGAACTGGAGGTTATCGAGAGCGCGATCAGGAAAGCCGTTGCATTTTTGGGAGAACAGGCTAGAATATGCGTTATTTCTTTTCACTCCCTTGAAGACCGGCAGGTCAAACACACATTCCGCAGCCTTAAAGCTGACGGATTAATAAATATTATTACCCCTAAACCCCTGACTCCGGCGGCAATGGAAGTAGAGGCTAACCCTTCCAGCCGCTCAAGCAAGTTCAGGGTCGCCGAAAGGATTTAAGGTTACATGAGAATGAACAGGTTTCTTTCCGCAACAGTTTTTATTACCTCCTTCTGTGTCCTCTATGTTTACCAGCAAAGCGAGATCTTCCGCCTGGCCTACCTGGGGCAAAAAAAGCGAACCACCTTTAATGAATTGCTTGATAAGAATACCGCGTTGAGATACAATATAAAGAAGAATTCTTCTCTGGTAAATATCGGCAAGAGCATGGGAAGCGCCAATGAATTCCAGATGCCGGATAACTACCGTTTTGTCAAGTTTATTTCCTCCAGGGACGGATTAAGGCTTGCGGATCAGAATCAGGGCAAGCAAGGTTTGCTGGCGCGTATTTTTAGCTTGAAGCGCGAGGCTCAGGCAAGAACAATTAACCCCTAATATTTATTACTCCTAAAGTATAGTGTATATCAGCAACTATCGCCGAAGAAGCGAGGCGGTATTTTTAGTCTTCTTCATTTTCCTCCTGCTTTGCGTAGGTCGCCTGTTTTTCATCCAATTCTTCCGTTCAAATTACCTTACCGGTATCGCCAAAAAACAGCATAATCAACTTGTGGAGCTGGAGCCCAGGCGAGGTGCGATCTACGACTGTAACCTCAAGGCGCAGGCATTTAATATGTCCCTGGATTCCCTCTATGCCGTACCCAACGCCATTAAAGACAAGGAGAATGTAATAAATCAACTGTTGCCTATACTCGGAGTAGAACGTTCTTATCTTAAGGAGAGGCTTTACCGCAAAAAGGAGTTTATTTGGCTGGCGCGCAAATTACCACCGGAAAAATCCGCGGCGATCAAGAAATTGAATATCAAAGGATTGGGGTTCCTGAAGGAGACCAAGCGCGTTTATCCTAACAGTTATCTGGCCAGCCACGTTATCGGGTTTAGTGGCACGGATAATACCGGCCTTGAGGGGGCAGAGAGGGATTTTAATAAATACCTGAAAGGCCAGCCCGGATGGGCGATCTTCTTACGCGATGCCCGACAGAAAAAGTTAGATATCTGGGAGAAGATGGTTTTGCCGGTTGACGGGATGGATCTGGTTTTGACCATTGATGAGGTTATCCAGTATATTGCCGAGAGGGAATTGGATAAGGCTTTTAAGAAATATAACGCCAAAGGCGCCAGCATCGTGGTCATGGATCCGCATACAGGAAGGATCCTGGCTTTAGCCAACCGTCCCACCTATGACTTGAATAATCATTCCGGAATCTCCAGGGATGCCATGCGCAACCGTTCCATCTGCGACCTGTTTGAACCGGGTTCGGTGTTTAAGATCGTTACCGCCTCCGCTGCCCTTGAAGAGGGTAAGGTTACCGAGGAGGATGTGTTCTTCTGCGAAAATGGGGCTTATAAAGTAGGAGGCCGCATCCTGCATGACCATACCTCGCACGGCAATCTTACTTTCAGGCAGGTGATCGAAGAATCAAGCAATATCGGGACGGTAAAAGTAGCCCAGATTTTAGGGCCGGATACGGTTTACCGGTACTTAAGGGCTTTTGGTTTCGGGTCAGAACTGGGAATAGATCTTTCCGGCGAGATCTCCGGGATGATCAAGCCTGTGCGGGCCTGGTCAAAGACATCCATTACCGCCATACCCATCGGCCAGGAGGTAGGGGTTACCGCGCTGCAATTAGCCAGCGCGATCTCCGTGATTGCCAACGGCGGGCAATTAATGAAACCGTATATCATTGATTCGGTGCGCGATGAGACGGGCCGGGTTATCAAACAGAACAAGCCGGTATTGATCCGTAAGGCCATATCCACAGATACTGCCCTGCGGATTAAAAAGATATTGACCGGAGCAGTGGAGGAGGGCACCGGTAAATTAGCCAAGGTAAGAGGTTATAGTGCCGCGGGTAAGACCGGGACCGCCCAGAAGCTCGAAGCCAACGGAGCCTATTCGCATAGCAAATTTGTCGCTTCCTTCATCGGTTTTGCCCCGGCGGAGGACCCTTTGTTAGCTATCGTGGTAACGGTTGATGAACCGCATCCATATTATTTCGGCGGGGTAGTAGCTGCCCCGGTATTCCAGAATGTGGCGGGTGATGTCATCCGCTATATAAAAGGCAATGAACTGCCTCTTGAGGCAATGGCGCAATGAAGATAGCGAATCTGGAGGTTAAGGGTATAACCTGTAATTCCAAAGAAGTAAAGAAAGATTTCGCCTTTGTCGCCATAAAAGGCAAAAACCATGACGGCAATTGTTTCATAGGTGAGGCAATTTCCAGGGGCGCAGGTTTAGTGGTTGTCCAGGGAAACCCTCCGGCAATAAAAATTCCCGCAGCTGTAAAGTTAATAGCGGTCAAGGATAGCCGCAGTTTTTTTGCCCAGGCCTGCGCGGAATTTTACCATCATCCTTCGCGGGATGTCAAGGTTATCGGGATTACCGGCACTAACGGTAAGACAACGATAGCATACCTGATTGAGGCTATCGCCAAAAATGCAGGGTTTGCTTGCGGGGTTATCGGGACGATCAGCCATCGTTTTAAGGCTAAGGTTATCAAAGCCAAGAATACTACTCCCGGGTCGGGGGAGTTGCAAGGGTACTTGAATAAAATGCGCCGCCAGCGCCTTAAATATTGCGCTATGGAGGTTTCCTCCCACGCACTGGACCAAAACCGCGCGGCAGCGATTAATTTCTCTTGCGCCATTTTTACCAATCTTACCCAGGATCACCTGGATTACCATAATAACTTAGAGGATTATTTTCAGGCAAAAGCCAAGCTTTTCCGTTTTCTTCCAGATGACAGCTTTGCCATAATCAACAACGATGATAAATACAGCCGTCGGCTTAAGAAGTTGACAAGCGCCGAGGTAATAACCTATGGCATTAAAAACAAATCTATTGTCATGGCCGGGGATATTAAGTTCAGTATCGCAGGCTCCAGTTTTACCCTGGCGGCGCCGAAGATCAAGGCAAAGATCAGGGCCGGCCTTGTGGGAAGGCATAACATTTATAATCTTCTGGCGGCAATCGCCTGGGGATTAAGCGAAAATCTGGATTTCAAGGATATCAAATCCGCCGTTGAGAAATTTAAAACAGTGCCGGGCAGGCTGGAGAAGGTTGCTTGCGATAAAGGATATGATATTTTCGTGGATTACGGCCATACCCCGGATGCCTTATTCAATGTGATTACCGCCTTAAGGCCGCTGGTTGGTGGGAGGATCATTGTGGTCTTTGGCTGCGGCGGAGAGCGCGATAGTCTTAAGCGGCCGAAGATGGGCAGGATAGTTACGCGGCTGGCTGATTACGCGATAATCACCAGCGATAATCCGCGCTCCGAAGATCCTTTGCGCATAATCCGGGATATCCGTAAAGGCATACGCAAAAATAATTTTCGCGTAATACCCGACAGGCTTAAAGCCATAAAGGCAGGTTTATCTTTAGCGCGAAAAGGCGACTGCCTGATTATTGCCGGCAAGGGGCACGAGGATTATCAGGTAATGAAAGATAGAACTTTGTATTTTAGCGACCGAAAGGCAGTGCAAAAGTGTTTAAGGTCAATGAAATAATTAAGGCAACGCACGGCCTGCTTATCCGGGGAAATTTGCAGGATAAGCTGTCGGGTATTTCCACTGACTCAAGGGGATTAAAACCTGGTGATGCCTTCCTGGCGTTAAAGGGCAATAACTTTGATGGCCATGATTTTATCCCTGCGGCCCTGAGATCAAAGGCAGCCTGTGTTATCGCGGAGAAGACAACGGGACTGATGGTTCCCAGAGGCAGGGCACTTATCCGGGTAAAAGATACTACACTGGCTTTAGGGGATATCGCTCGTTTCCAAAGGCAAAAATTCGATCTGCCGGTAATTGCCGTTACCGGCTCAACCGGTAAAACCACGACTAAAGAGATGATCGCTCAGGTTTTGTCGGCTAGAGCCCGCGTGTTGAGAAATGAGGGAACGAAGAATAACCAGATCGGCCTGCCGCAGACGTTGATCAAGCTTAAGGCCAAAGATGATTTCGCGGTAGTTGAGATCGGCACCAATCATTTCGGTGAGGTGGATTATTTAGCCGGCATCGCCCTGCCCAATATCGGTGTAGTCACCAATATTGGCCCGGCCCACCTGGAGTTCTTAAAGGATTTAAAAGGGGTCTTCAGGGAAAAATTGGGACTCCTAAATAATCTTTCTAGGCCCGCAATAGCCCTGCTTAATAGCGACGACAAATTCCTGCGGGCCTTAATAAATAAAAAGAGGACAGGCCCGCAGATTTTTAGTTTCGGCATTAATGAAAAAAGCGATTTTTCCGCGTCAAAGATCAGGCTGGGCCACGGCCACCTTAGGTTCAAGGTCAACGGAAAGTTTGATTTTGCATTATCCACCCCGGGCAGTTATAATATTTACAATGCCCTGCCTGCCATTGCGCTGGGGCGCATATTCGGGATGGATTACCGTAAGATCGCCTCAAGATTAGCGGCTTTTAAATTCCCCAAAGGCAGGCTCAACCTCATTAAATTCAGGGGCGTGATGTTTATTGACGATACTTATAACTCCAATCCTCTCTCTTTAAGGCGTTCACTTGAGGCATTGAAAAATATAAAGTGTAAAGGCAGGAGGATCCTGGTTATGGGTGATATGCTGGAGTTAGGCAGGCAAAAAGAATCATTGCACAGGGAGATAGCTGGTAGTATAACTGATATTTGTGATCTGCTGGTTACCGCGGGTGATCTTGCCAGGCTTACCGCTGACAGCGCAGCCTCACTGGGCTTAAAAAGCGGGAATATATTCCGTTGCAGTTGTGCTCAAGAGGCCAGAGACCTATTGTTTAATAAGATATCTCCGGGGCCTGACGACCTGGTGCTGGTGAAAGGCTCACGCTCGATGAAAATGGAAGAGGTCTTTAAGGTTTAATGCTGTATCATTTATTTTATCCGCTAAGGGATTTTATCTCCGCTTTTAATCTTTTCCGCTACATTACCTTCCGCGCGGCGATGGCCTGCCTTACGGCATTCCTGTTAAGCTTGATCTTTGGCGGCCCGTTGATCAGGAAATTAAAATCCCTTAAGGTTGGCGAGAAAATCAATAAGGCTGACAGCTTAAAGCTAGATGACCTGCACCGTCATAAAGAGAGCACCCCGACTATGGGAGGTATTCTTATACTTGGGGCGGCCATAGTTTCAACCCTACTTTGGGCGGACATCACTAACCATTTTATCTGGATAGTTTTATTTTCCACTCTCTGGCTGGGTTTAACCGGGTTTATGGATGATTATTTAAAACAGGTAAAGAAAAAGGCGGCGGGCTTAAGACCCTGGCTGAAGCTGGCCAGCCAGGTCATCCTGGGCTTTACTTTGGGGATTATCCTGATCATGATCAGCCGGGATAATCTCAAACTGGATATCCCTTTTTTAAAAGGGGCGGCCTTTGATCTGGACGGGCTGTATATTTTATTCGTGATACTGGTGATCGCCGGATCATCTAATGCCGTAAATCTTACCGACGGCCTGGATGGCCTGGCTATCGGTATCGTGGTAATGGTGGGTATTGCCTTTAGTGTTTTAACCTATGTCTCCGGCAACATTAACCTGAGCCATTATCTGCTGATCCCTTATATTAAGGGAGCTGGGGAGTTGACCATCTTTTGCGCCAGCATTATCGGAGCGGGCCTGGGTTTTCTGTGGTTTAACTGTTATCCGGCATCCATATTCATGGGGGATGTCGGGTCCCTCGCTTTAGGAGGGGCCATCGGGACCGTGGCATTATTGATCAAGAAGGAGATGCTGCTTGTAATTGTCGGAGGGATATTTGTCCTGGAGGCGCTTTCGGTAATACTGCAGGTAGGCTCTTTCAAGTTGACCAGGAAACGCATCTTCAGGATCGCGCCCCTGCATCATCATTTTCAGTTCCTTAGCTGGCCGGAGAATAAGGTGATCGTCAGGTTCTGGATCATCGCCGGACTCCTTGCCTTGTTTACCCTGGTCACCTTAAAGATCAGGTAAACTATTGAGTTACGCAAAAGTAATGGAAAACATTTTATTCCCATGGCAGTTCCGAAGCCTTGATGCAAGACCACAGGAGTCTCTTAGAATGCTTGAGCCTTTTAGTCTCTCTGTAGAGAAAATATTG